>Garth_p1__coassemble_547_pt1 | contig 64130 bp, 45 predicted proteins | sample Garth_p1__metabat2_low_PE_032 | metagenome-assembled genome bin Garth_p1
GTCTTATGGTTCATCTTATCCTCATCAGACACCTGCTAGTGGCGATTACAGAAAATTGATTATTGCTGAAAACTTTGAGTCATTTGCTGCTCATGGCGGTCAGTTGCTGAATCAAGCTCGTTGGATGCCGGGTGGAAATCGTTACAAAGGTGGTGTTGGGGCTTATCGTTTTGATAATGACTTCGACAATAAACCTGACTATAAATGGATGCGTCAAGCCATTCAGATTAACCAGCAGGTTTTCAACGAATGGAAAGAAAGTCAAGAAAATAAGGGTGAAGAAAATAAATAATTGAATTATTAGCTATTATTTGAAATATGAAACATACAATTAAATACATGGCATTTGGCTTCATGGCTTTGCTGGCAGCAGCTTGCAATGATAGCGAAAGTGATCTATTGGAGCCAAAACTTTTTTTTGAAAATCAAGAAGAACGTTTGGAGATTTCCGAGGCTCCTACATTGCAATATGATTTGTTAACTAGAGTGTCTTCTTCTGTAGAATCTCAAGTGAATGTTTCTTATGCCGCTGGAACCGAGGGAGATGTAGAAGAGTATAATAAAAAGAATGGTACAGAATATGTTGCATTTGACGCTGCTGATGTAACTTTCTCTGAAGAGTCATCGGTAATTGAAAGTGGTAAAATTTATGCCAAGAAGTTGACTCTGACATTTTCTAATTTGGATAAACTGCAAGAAGGTAAGAATTATGTTTTCCCAGTTCGTATTGCTTCGGCTTCTATGCCTTTGGTAGAGAGTCGTGATATTACGTACTTGATTCTTTCTAAACCTGTACGTATTACGAAAGTTTTGAAATTCTCAGGTCAGGGTGTAGCTGTAGGATTTACTCCTGATAGAGAATTTACGTCTGTTACTTATGAAGCTTTGATCAAGGCTGATCGCTTTAATAATAACAATACGATTATGGGACGTGAAGGTACGTTGATTCTTCGTGTGGGTGATACTCCGCTGTGTGAAGCTGAACGCATGCAGATTGCTGGTAGCAAAGAGTTTAAAGCCGCTCAATTGTTCGAAAAGGATACATGGTATCACGTAGCCTTTACTTATGATCAACCTTCTGGTAAAGCTGTTATGTATATTAATGGAGCGAAGACATCTGAATCATCTTGGGATACACCTAAATTTAATTTAGGTGGTGCTGACATTGAGAAAGGTGGCGGTTTCTATATTGGTAAAGTGAATGGCTTTATGTGGGGTGAACGTCCGTTCAATGGCTGTATGAGTGAAGTCAGAGTATGGAGTGTAGCTCGTACAGAAAACCAAATTAAGCAAAATATGTTGTCTGTTGATCCTAAATCTGAAGGTCTGGAAGTTTACTATAAGATGAATGGTGACGATCAGGTTAATGAAGGTGGTTATAAATTGAAGGATGCATCAGGACATAACGTAGATGGTATCGTCAAAGGTGGTTATTGGGGTGGTTCTTTGACTGTTGTAACTTTGGATACTCCGATTTCAATCAAATAATAATTGATATTGCTTTCTCTCAGTAGAGTGAAACGTTTTTAAAAAAGGTTCTGCTTTTTACTTATCAGTAATAGCAGAACCTTTTTTTAGTTTTGATCTAGTATATGTATATCTCATGAAAGGTGTAAATTAGCTTTTTTATGCAGCATCTCATGGAGTAGCAAGTTAGCACTTATAAAGCGGCACTTTAGGGTTCGTAAAGCGGCACTTTAGCACTTATAAAGCGGCACTTTAGGGGAGCTAAACCTATAGGTTTACGAGGTACAAACCTATAGGTTTGTGAAGGCTATCTCGCAGCTTTGAAACGAGCTATTTCGTTGTTTTTGTGTCGGTCTGTACGATTTTGTCCGTTAAGGTTGCAAACTGTACGATTTTATACATTCTGATTCCTTCACCGATAGTTATTTGATCTTTCACATTGTAGCTGTTTCCTTTTAGGCTTTCATCTTTCATCTTTCATCATTCAACTGCCGTATAATCAGTGGTTTGTGGTGAAAGGATGAAAGGTCGCTTTTGAGTATAGTGAAAAAATGAGATTTCTTTTCTTTTTTCTTTCTCTTTTTCTTTCTTTTTCTCATGAGAAGAAATATATTTGTGCAATGTTAACCAATAAATATCTACGATATGATTACAACCCAGTTGCTTCGTCCCGAAAGCATCGTAGTGGTAGGGGCTTCCAACAATGTGCATAAGCCAGGTGGCGCTATATTGCGGAATCTGATAAATGGAGGTTACCGGGGAGCACTCCGTGCCGTAAATCCCAAGGAACAGGAGGTGCAGGGCATTCCGGCTGTTGCCGATGTGAAGGATTTGCCGGATACTGATTTAGCTGTGCTGGCTATTCCTGCAGCGCTGTGCCCCGATGTAGTAGAAACATTGGCTGCCACCAAGCGGACCCGTGCTTTTATCATCTTGTCTGCCGGTTTTGGTGAGGAAACACATGAGGGCGCTTTGCTTGAACAACGCATACTGGAAACGGTAAACAAATATGAGGCTTCTTTGATTGGCCCGAATTGTATCGGATTGCTGACTACGTGGCATCACAGTGTCTTCAGTCAGCCTATTCCTCCTCTGAATCCGAAAGGAGTGGATTTGATTTCCAGTTCTGGAGCGACGGCTGTTTTCATTCTGGAAAGTGCCGTGACAAAAGGTTTACAGTTTAATTCCGTATGGTCGGTGGGCAATGCCAAGCAGATTGGGGTGGAAGATGTACTTCAGTATATGGACGAGCATTTTGATGCAGAGAAAGACTCATCTGTCAAGTTGCTGTATATAGAAAGCATTCAGCATCCGGATAAACTGCTTCTTCACGCTGCTTCGCTGATCCGCAAGGGCTGTCGCATTGCTGCAGTTAAAGCCGGCAGTTCGGAAAGCGGCAGTCGGGCGGCTTCATCGCATACAGGTGCCATTGCCAGTTCCGATTCGGCTGTGGATGCCTTGTTCCGTAAGGCAGGTATCGTGCGCTGTTTCTCGCGCGAAGAACTGACAACTGTGGGGTGTGTCTTTTCTCTACCTGTATTGAAAGGAAAGAATATTGCTGTCATTACGCACGCGGGGGGACCGGGTGTCATGCTGACAGATGCTTTGAGTAAAGGCGGTTTGAATGTGCCGAGGCTGGAAGGTGAGCAGGTGGATGAATTGAAGTCACAGCTTTTCCCCGGTGCTTCGGTGGGAAATCCGATTGATGTCTTGGCTACAGGTACGCCGGAACATCTTCGTCTTTGCGTGGATTTTTGTGAGAAAAAACTAGATAATATTGACGCCATGGTGGCTATCTTCGGTACACCGGGACTGGTCACGATGTATGATATGTATGATGCACTGCATGAGAAGATGCTGACTTGCCGCAAACCGATTTTTCCGGTGTTGCCTTCGGTGAATACGGCTGGCCCTGAGGTGGCGGCCTTCTTGGCGAAAGGACATGTCAACTTTGCCGATGAGGTAGGGTTGGCAACGGCACTTACCCAGGTGGCTCATACACCGCGTCCGGCTGTTGCGGATGCGGATGTTTCCGGAGTGGATGTGCCTCGCATCCGCCGTATCATTGATTCCATACCAGGCAACGGCTATGTGGCTCCTTGCTATGTGCAGGAACTGTTGCAGGCTGCCGGCATACCGCTGGTAGAGGAGTTTGTTTCTGATAAAAAGGAGGAGGTAGTGGCGTTTGCCAGCCGGTGCGGTTTCCCTGTAGTGGCTAAGGTCGTAGGGCCGGTGCATAAGTCGGATGTGGGCGGTGTAGTGTTGAACATTGAGAGTGAGCAGCACTTGGCGCAGGAATTCGACCGTATGATGCAGATTCCGGAGGCTACAGCCATTATGGTGCAGCCGATGCTGAAAGGTACCGAACTCTTTATTGGGGCCAAATATGAGCCGAAATTCGGTCATGTGGTGCTTTGTGGTTTGGGCGGTATATTCGTGGAAGTGCTGAAGGATGTTGCTTCTGGTCTGGCTCCGCTTTCGCATGACGAAGCCGCTTCGATGATTCGGTCGCTGCGTGCCTATAAAATCATCCAAGGCACACGTGGACAGAAGGGAGTGGATGAAGAAAAGTTTGCAGATATCATTGTCAGGCTGTCTGCTTTGCTGCGGCATGCCATTGAAATAAAGGAAATGGATATCAATCCGCTGTTGGCCACAGATAAAGCGGTGGTGGCAGTGGATGCCCGTATCCGTATTGAAAAATAATCGTTCGTTATAGGGTTGCTAGGGGGAGTTTGCCACACTATGGAAGGTTTGGGGCCATAGTGTGGCTTTTTTCGTCTCTTTCTTTATCCGGCCCAGTTTTCCCTGTCGAGGTTCCGGTAGCTGATGGCTTCAGCGAGGTGGTAGGAGCGTATCTCTTCACTGCCTTCCAAGTCGGCGATGGTGCGGGCCACTTTCAGTATGCGGTCGTAGGCACGGGCCGAGAGGTTGAGGCGTTCCATAGCATTTTTCAGCAGTGCCAGTCCCTGTGCGTCGGGGCGGGCGTAGCGGTTCAGCAGCCGGCTACTCATTTGGGCATTGCAATGAATGTTGCTTTCATCGGCATATCGCAGTTCCTGTATTTTCCGGGCTCTGATGACTCTTTCCCGGATGGAGGCGCTTGATTCGCCGGGTTGTGTATCCGATATTTTTTCGAAAGGGACGGGTACTATTTCACACTGGATGTCTATCCGGTCGAGCAGGGGGCCTGAAATTTTGTTGAGGTACTTCTGTACTTGTCCGGGACTGCATACACAGGCTTTTGTAGGATGATTGTAGTAACCGCACGGGCACGGGTTCATCGAAGCTACCAGCGTAAAGCTGGCGGGATAGTCGATGCTGCTCTTGATGCGGGAGATGCTGATTTTCCGGTCTTCCAAGGGCTGGCGGAGCACTTCAAGAACGGCTCTGTTAAATTCAGGGAGTTCGTCTAGAAAAAGAATTCCGTTGTGAGCCAGACTGATTTCGCCCGGTTGGGGATAATTTCCGCCTCCTACCATGGCCACTTGAGATATCGTGTGGTGCGGAGAGCGGAAAGGCCGCTGGCTGATGAGGGAGGCGTCTTTTCCCAGCTTGCCGGCCACGGAGTGTATCTTGGTGGTCTCCAGACTCTCTTTGAGGGAAAGGGGAGGAAGGATGGAGGGAAGTCGTTTGGCCATCATGGATTTGCCGCTTCCCGGTGCGCCGATCATCAGGATGTTGTGTCCGCCGGCAGCGGCTACTTCCAAGGCTCTTTTCACACTTTCTTGTCCTTTGACGTCGGCGAAGTCGTATTCATATTTGCTTTGCTGGGCATAGAATTCTTCCCGGGTATTGACAAGGGTAGGTTCGAGCGTGCGTTCGTTGTTGAAAAACTCAATGACTTCTTTGATGTTGCTCACGCCATACACTTTCAGTTTGTTGACAACAGCCGCTTCCCGGGCATTCTGCTGCGGGACAATCAGTCCTTCGAATCCGTCTTCCCGGGCTTTGATGGCAATGGGCAGTGCGCCTTTGATGGGCTGTATGGTGCCGTCTAGGCTGAGTTCTCCCATGAGCAGATAGCGGGAGAATTTTTCGGATGAGATGCTTTCACTGGCTCCCAGCAGACCAATGGCCAGCGGCAAATCATAGGCTGAGCCTTCTTTGCGTATGTCTGCCGGTGCCATGTTGACTACGATGTTGCTTGTTGGCATCTTGTAGCCGTTGACCTGCAGAGCCGATATAATGCGCTGGTGGCTTTCCTTGACTGCGGAATCCGGGAGTCCGACCAGATAAAACATACAGCCTCGGGTGCTGTTTACTTCGATGGTGATGAGTGTCGCGTCAATGCCTTGCACGGCTGCTCCGTAAACTTTGATTAACACGTCTGATGAAGGTTTATCTTCTGTTTATTTATTTTTTTTCTCTTTCTCTTCCGATTCGGTCACCGCTTTTTGGATTTCTTTCTTCAGAGCTTCTCCCTGGAGGTCTTTGGCCAGGATTTTGCCGTTGGGTGATAGAAGGAGTGTATGCGGTAGCTGCTTCACGGCATATTGTCGGGCCACTTCCGAATGGAATCCGCCACAATCGCACACTTGCTCCCAGCTGAGCGTATCGCGTCGGACAGCCTTGAGCCACTCCTCTCTGTCCATGTCGAGAGAGATACTCAGAAACGCCATGTGCTTGTTCTTTTTGTATTGTTTGTAGAGCGCCTTCAGCTCCTGGTTTGTGCGTGCATTCGCTGCGCTGTCAGCCCAGGAAGCCCAGAAATGAACCAGCAGATTTTTCTGCTTCAGTTCGTCCGATGAGCGGGTGATTCGTTTTCCTTTGGCGTTCGGCAGGTTGAAGTAGGGAGCATATTTGTCTAAAATTGTCTTCTCACATTGCTTGATTTCTTCCGATAAGTTTTCGATGTATTTCTTGTCCAGCAAAATACCTGTCATATTTCCGATGAGCGTTTCTATCTTTTTGAAATCGGGCTGTTCTTTCTGTACGAAATAGGCATCGAGCAGATACAGACTGACGAAGGATGACGGATGGGCGAGGATGAACTGCTCGGCCATTTGTTCCTTTCGGCTTTCAGAAGGATTCTTCAGGGTGTCCAGTTGCTGGCAGAAAAGGGTGTATTCTTCATTGTAACTGTTGCCGTTGATGGTCAGTACGGGCGACTGGCTGAGATTTCCTTTGATTTTTATTTTGTTTCCTTTATCCAGAAACAGGGGATATTCTGTTTCATTGTTGAGCAGAAGGAAAGCAGGGGTTATGGTGTCTACCGTTGTGGTAAGGGCAAACCGTCCGTCGTCTGCCACAAGGGTATCTATCCGGTCGCGCAATTCGTCCATGCCATACAGGTAGAGCGTATCCGACTGCAGTCCGTCAATGTCTCCACTGATACTTACTTCATTTTGAACCGACTGGCTGCATGCAAGCAGGAAGCAGGCGGTGAGCATATACATGATTCCTTTTTTCATCGTTGTGCAATTTCTATGCTGCGAAAATACTGCTTTTACCGGTAATAAAAAAGAATTGCCCGTCATTTATCATGACGGGCAATTCCAGGTATATTAAATAGAGTGTTCTTTCTCTTATTTAACGATGCTCATGAAATCTGCGTTAGTGAAGTATTTTGCAAATTCCAAGTCTGTAGCTGCTTTCTTAGCCAAAGAAGCGTCTTTAGCAACTGCGCTCTTCAAGCTGCTTGTTACCATAGAAGCGTTGTTTGTTCTAGCACCCAAAACAGCCATCAAGTAGTCAGTGTAAGCATCCGGTCTTTCTACGTTAGCCAATGTGTTCTTAGCCTTGTTGTAGTCCTTAGCCAAGATCTGTGCCAATGCAGCGCTGTTAGTCTTAGCATCACCGAATGAGTTGACTGCTCTTTCGTACTGACCTTGAGCGATGTAGAGGTTACCCATAGATTCGCCCAATTCTTTTGTACCGGCAGCTTTACCGAAGTATGCTTCTGCAGCAGCTTTGTCACCCTTGATCAAAGCAACCAAACCTAAGTTCATGTTCACTTCCGGAGTTGCGTTGATGCTTTCAGCTTTCTTCAAGTAAGATTCAGCCTTGTTTACATCACCAGCCTGGTAAGCCAATTTACCCAAGTTGTTGTAAGCACGGTAGTCGCTCGGGAATTGTTTTGTAGCTTGCGTATAGATAGCTTCTTTCTTAGCAGGATCGTTAGTCAGAGTAGCAGCATAAAGCAACTCTTCGATGTTCAGTTCTGCCGGTTTAGAAGAAGCCAGGTTAGCGATTTCTTCGTCAGACTTACCGATGATTTCGTAGTTCAAAGTCAGGCGAGAACGACGCAACTGAGGCAGGATTTCGTCAGCCAAAGTCTTGTATACAGAAGAGATGTTCTTGATTTCTTGTTCTCTCTGTGCAGGATCTTGGTACATAGACAATACGCGGAGAATCAACTCTTTGTCTTGGATGTTTGATTTAGAAACCAGTTCTTGGAAACCTTCCCAGTCTTGAGCTGTGTACTTAGCGTCTACAGCAACGTCCAGTTTAGATTTCTTCAGGTTCTTGTTCAACATCTTCTGAGTGTTTGATTCACGGTTTTCAGCCAATGTAGTGTTCAGTTCCACACCACCATCAGGAGAAGCGTAAGCCACTACTTCGATGTTGTTGATCTTCTTGTTTTCAGCTGCATTTACGTTAGCTACTTCTTTGTTGAAAGCTTTACCCACTTTCAGTTCGCTTGAACGGATGTTAGCCTGTTGGATCAAGAACATGATGTTAGCATCGTGTTTCTCTTTGATGATACGTTGGAAAGCATCTTCGCCCAAAGCCGGATTTGCATTACCCAAAGTATTGTTTACCAATTCAGAAGTTGAGATTACACCGTCTGCTACTTTCACTGCAGGAATAGTGATTTCTTTCTTTCCGATTTTAGCTTTAAATTCCAGCCACAATTCTGATTTAGCCATTTCAGGAACATAATCGAAAGAAGTTCTCATGGTGTAGTTACCACCTACTTTGTATGAGATAGTCTGATCGTTTCCTTCTACTTTTTCACCTTGGAAGGTAGCTGATTGACCTTTTGCTTCACCACCATTCCATTTCAAAACCGGAGTTACTTCTACTACCGCTTTTTTCTTGAAATACTTTTCAGGGAACTTACCGTTGATAGTAGCAGGAACTTTACCACCTACTGCTTCCAACACTTGCGGAGTTACAGTGAAGTAGTCTGCTGACAAAGGACCCATTTTCTTGCACGAAGAGAACAGTGCAACAACAATTGCCATGAGTAAAGGCAAGTACAACTTCTTAGTCATTTTAGGTATAATTTTAATGTTTGTAATTGAAATTTCATTTATTCACAAACCTTTATCTACTATAAGTAGAAAAAGTATGGCAAATATATTAATTCTTAATGCAATAAAGCAGGTTATTGCCCGATTTTATCATATTTTAATAAAATAATGTCTCTTTTCCTTTCCTATACTTCCTGTTTCGGGGGTGGTGCTCGATGATTTCGGCCCGCAGACGGCTGCGGTCGATGTGGGTGTAGATCTCGGTTGTGGAGATGCACTCGTGGCCCAGCATGCATTGAATGGCTCGCAGATTGGCGCCGCCTTCCAGCAGGTGAGTGGCAAAGGAGTGGCGGAAGGTGTGCGGGCTGATGTTCTTGGTGATGCCGGCTTTTTCGGCCAGTTCTTTAATCAGGTGGAAGATCATGATACGGGAGAGCCCTTTTCCTCTGCGATGGCTCACGAACACGTAGTCTTCGTATTCTTTTTTTACTTCAATCTGGTTGCGGTCGAGGAAATAGAGCTTTATCTCATGGATGGCACGCTCGGAGATGGGTACCAGGCGCTGTTTGTTGCCTTTGCCTTCCACCTTGATGAACCCTTCGTTGAAGTAGAGGTCGGAGAGTTTCAGAGAGGTAAGCTCTGAGACACGCAAACCACAGCTATACAGTGTCTCCAGAATAGCTCTGTTGCGCTGCCCTTCCGCTTTGCTGCGGTCTACGGATGCAATGATGCGGTCTATTTCTTCGATGGTGAGCACTTCCGGAATTTTGAAGCCTATTTTCGGGCTTTCCAGCAATTCGCTGGGATCGTCTTCCCGGTAATCTGCCATCACCAGAAAGCGGAAGAACGATTTGATGCCCGACAGGATGCGTGCCTGTGAGCGGGGATGGATGCCGATGTCGTGAAGCCCGGCCGAAAAGCGCTGCAAGTCGCTCAGACACACTTCCAGCAGGTCGATGTCTTCCGACTGTAGAAAAGTGAGCAGCTTGCTCAAATCGGTGAGATAAGCCTCTTGCGTATGGGGAGATAACGACTTTTCGAGTTTCAGGTATTGCCCGTATTTCCTTAATATAATATTCTGTAACTCCTTCTTCCTGTTTTTTTCGTTGATTTCCATTCTTTTTTTCTACCTTTGCATATTCTTTTCTGATACAAAGGTATAAAAAAACAGGATTTTGCGATGAAGATACAGATTATTAATGGTCCTAATATAAATCTCTTGGGTAAGCGCGAACCTTCCATTTATGGAAGTGTTACTTTTGAAGCGTATTTGGCCGGTCTTCGCCAGCGGTATGCTGATATTGAGATTGACTATTTCCAGTCCAACATTGAAGGGGAATTAATCGACTGCATCCAGCAGGCTGGTTTCGAGGCCGACGGCATCATCTTGAATGCGGGGGCTTATACGCATACTTCCATTGCTCTGCAGGATGCCATCCGTGCCGTGCCGGCTCCGGTCATTGAGGTACACATCTCCAATGTGCACAGTCGCGAATCCTATCGCCATGTTTCTATGATAGCCAGTGCTTGCAAGGGCGTCATTTGTGGATTCGGGCTGAACTCATACCGTTTGGCATTAGAAGCTTTATTGGGTGAATAATCAAGATATAAATTTAATAGATACAAAGATTATGTTATTGAAACAGACAAAAATTGTGGCTTCCATCTCGGATAGACGCTGTGATGTGGATTTTATCAAGCAACTCTTTGATGCTGGTATGAACGTGGTGCGTATGAATACGGCCCATGCCAGCCGTGAAGGTTTTGAAACACTCATAGCCAACGTGCGTGCTGTGTCTAACCGCATCGCCATCCTGATGGATACAAAAGGACCTGAAGTTCGTACAACTGCCAATGCGGAACCCATTCCTTATCAGATTGGGGACAGAGTGAAGATTGTTGGCAATCCGGAACTCGAAACCACACGCGAATGTATTGCCGTTTCTTATCCTAACTTCGTGAACGACTTGAATGTAGGCGGTACTATTTTGATTGATGATGGTGACTTGGAACTGGAAGTGATCGAAAAGACGGACGACCATCTGCTTTGTGAGGTGAAAAACGAAGCAACCTTGGGCAGCCGCAAGAGTGTGAACGTGCCGGGTGTACGTATCAACCTGCCTTCACTTACAGAAAAAGACCGTAACAACATCCTGTATGCTATTGAAAAGGATATCGACTTCATTGCTCACTCGTTTGTGCGCAACCGTCAGGATGTGCTGGATATCCGTGAAATCCTGGATGCTCACAACAGCGACATCCGTATCATCGCCAAGATTGAAAATCAGGAAGGTGTGGACAACATCGATGAGATTCTGGAAGTGGCCGACGGTGTGATGGTGGCTCGCGGTGACTTGGGTATCGAGGTGCCTCAGGAACGTATCCCGGGTATTCAGCGTATTTTGATCCGTAAATGTATCTTGGCGAAGAAGCCGGTAATCGTGGCTACCCAGATGCTTCACACGATGATTAACAATCCGCGTCCGACCCGTGCAGAGGTGACCGATATTGCCAATGCAATCTATTATCGCACAGATGCTTTGATGCTGAGCGGTGAGACGGCTTACGGTAAGTATCCGGTAGAAGCAGTGAAGACGATGGCTAAAATTGCAGCTCAGGCTGAAAAGGATAAGCTGGCCGACAATGATATCCGCATTCCGCTGGATGAAAACAGCAACGATGTTACTGCATTCCTGGCGAAGCAGGCTGTCAAGGCTACCACTAAGCTGAAGATTCGTGCAATCATTACCGACAGCTACAGCGGCCGCACTGCCCGCAACCTCGCTGCTTTCCGTGGTAAATTCCCTGTGTTGGCTATTTGCTACAAGGAAAAGACAATGCGTCATCTGGCTCTTTCGTATGGTGTAGATTCAATTTATATGCCTGAGCTGGCCAACGGACAGGAATATTATTTCGCAGCACTTCGCCGCCTGTTGAAGGAAGGCCGTCTGCAACCGTCGGATATGGTGGGTTATTTGAGTAGCGGTAAGGCCGGAACAAAGACTTCTTTCCTCGAAATCAACGTAGTGGAAGATGTTTTGCAGGAAGGTATCGCTTTGCCGAATAAAGACCGTTATTTGTAAAAAACACATGATATGCAAGAGACTGAATCTATAGATGAATATATTTTGCAGCATATTGATCCCGAAAGCGACTATCTGAAGTCGCTTTATCGGGATACGCATGTCAAATTGCTGCGTCCTCGCATGGCTTCGGGCCATCTGCAGGGACGTATGCTTAAAATGTTTGTGGAAATGATTCGGCCTCGTCAGATATTGGAGATAGGAACTTATAGCGGATACTCCGCTCTTTGTCTGGCGGAAGGCCTGGCAGAAGGCGGGGTATTGCATACGTTCGAAATCAACGACGAGCAGGAGGATTTTACGCGCCCGTGGCTGGAAAAGTCTCCGTATGCTGATAAAATCCGTTTTTATATCGGTGATGCGTTGGAACTGGTGCCTTCTTTGGGTGTCACGTTCGACCTGGCTTTTATCGACGGTGACAAGCGCCGGTACATCGATTATTATGAAATGACGTTGGCTCATCTGTCGGATGGCGGATATATCATTGCCGACAATACGCTGTGGGATGGTCATGTGCTGGAAGAACCGCACCACACCGACACCCAAACCATCGGAATCAAAGCGTTTAATGATCTGGTGGCTCACGACCAGCGGGTGGAAAAAGTGATATTGCCCTTGCGTGACGGGCTGACAATAATTAGAAAAAAATAAAAGAATAGTTTTATGGAAACAACCAGACAGAATAAAATTTCTCGCTTGTTGCAGAAAGAACTCAGCGAGATTTTTTTGCTTCAGACGAAGGCAATGCCGGGTGTATTGGTCTCTGTAAGTGCCGTTCGTATCAGCCCTGATATGAGCATTGCCCGTGTGTATCTCAGTGTGTTCCCTTCGGGTAAGGCCGAAGAGATGGTGAAGAATATCAATGACAACATGAAATCAATTCGTTATGAATTGGGTACCCGTGTGCGTCATCAGTTGCGTATTATCCCCGAACTGAAATTCTTTGTCGATGATTCATTGGATTACATTGAAAAGATCGACTCTTTGCTGAAGTAAACCAATTTGATACGAAGTGAGTCTTCCGTTTTATATTGCCAAGCGTTATCTGTTCTCCAAGAAAAAGCATAACGCTATCAACATCATATCGGGCGTTTCGGTGTGTGGAGTGGCACTGGCCACGCTGGCTCTTGTCTGCACTTTGTCTGTGTTTAATGGTTTTCAAGACATGGTTGCTTCTTTCTTTACTGCTTTCGACCCTGAGTTGAAGATCACCGTGCGTGAAGGTAAAGTGTTCGACAGTGCCGATGAGCGGATTCGAGCGGTGCGTATGCTTCCTGAAGTGGAACTGTCCACTGAAACGCTGGAGGAGAATGCGATGGTGCAATACAAAGACCGGCAAGCCATGGTGGTGCTTAAAGGGGTGGAAGACAACTTTGAGCAACTGACGTCGATTGACAGTATCCTGTATGGTGCAGGTCAGTTTCTCTTGCATGATTCCATCGTGAATTATGGGGTGATGGGGGTGGAACTGGTATCTGCCTTGGGAACGGGGCTGCAGTTTGTGGACCCTCTCCATGTGTATATTCCCAAACGTAATGCAAAGGTGAACATGGCTCAGCCGGGGACTTCGTTCAACCGGGATTATCTTTATTCTCCGGGTGTCGTTTTTGCTGTCAACCAGCAGCAGTATGATTCTAAATACATTCTTACTTCCCTTGATTTTTTGCGTCATCTCTTGGATTATTCTACGGAGGTGTCGGCTATCGAACTCAAACTGAAACCGGGGGTTCAGACGGCTTCCGTTCAGAAGAAGATTGAAGAACTTCTGGGGGATGGTTATGTGGTTCAGAACCGTTATCAGCAGCAGGCTGATGTGTTCCGTATCATGGAGATAGAGAAGCTCATCTCTTATCTGTTTCTCACCTTTATCCTGATGATTGCTTGTTTCAATGTGATCGGTTCTCTTTCGATGTTGATATTGGACAAGAAGGAGGATGTGATGACTTTGCGGAATCTGGGTGCTGATGATCGTCTGATTTCGCGTATATTTCTTTTTGAAGGGCGTCTGATTTCGCTCTTGGGAGCTGTTGCCGGTATTGTGCTGGGCTTGCTGTTGTGCTTCATTCAGCAGGAATATGGTCTTATTTCATTAGGAGGCAGCGGTGCGTTTGTGGTCGATGCTTATCCGGTGAGTGTGCATGCAGGAGATGTGTTGCTTGTTTTTGTTACGGTATTGGCAGTGGGTTTCCTTTCTGTATGGTATCCTGTGCATTATCTCAGCAAACGTCTGCTCAGTTAGGCTAGAATAAAAAATCCATATCCTACTCGGGATGAGTAAAGATATGGATTCTTTGTATGCAGATTGTTTATTGATCTGTCTCTGGAAATGTTATTTCACTTCCCATGTTTCATTGGTCATCAGCAGTTCCTGGAAGTTGTGGTATTTCTTCTTACCTTTGATTTCTTCAATTTGAGCTGCTACGGCATCGTTGTAGGTAGGAGCTTCCACGTCACGGATTACACCCAATGCAATCGGGAAATCGGGGCCTTCCATCAGCGCCAGCTTCAACTGAACGGTATTGTCTTGGCAGTGAGCATCGTGCACCAGAATGTCTTTTTCTGTAATGCCATTTTCTCCTAACTTCACGACTTTGAGTCCGAAGCCTTCCTGCATCAATCCAAATTCTTTGTTTTCACCAAACAGCATCGGTTTGCCATGTTCCAGGTAAATGGCATTCTTGGCACGTCCTTCTTTCGTGGCTACACTGGCATGAGTTCCGTCGTTGAAAATCACACAGTTTTGCAGCACTTCCACGACTGATGCTCCTTTGTGCTTGGCAGCTGCTTTCAGCACTTCTACCGAAGCCGGACCATCAACTGCTACACAGCGTGCAAAGAAGCGGCCACGGGCACCGAAGGCCAGTTCTGCCGGATGGAACGGGTCTTCCACAGTTCCGTAGGGAGATGATTTGCTGACAAATCCCCTGGCTGAGGTCGGAGAGTATTGTCCTTTGGTCAGTCCGTAGATGCGGTTGTTCAGCAGAATCATGTTTAAGTCGATGTTGCGGCGCACTGCATGGATAAAATGGTTACCGCCGATAGCTAAGCCGTCACCGTCGCCGGAAATCTGCCAGATGGTCAGATTGGGGTTCGCGACCTTAGCTCCGGTTGCGATGGCTGCTGCACGGCCGTGGATGGTGTGGAAACCATAGGTGTTGACGTAATAAGGCAGACGGGACGAACAGCCGATGCCTGAAATAACGGCTATGTCGTGCGGGGCTGTTCCCAGTTCGGCCATGGCTTTGTGCAGTGAATTCAGGAAAGCGTGGTCACCGCATCCCGGACACCAGCGTGGCTGGCCTGCTTTGTAATCTTGTACGGTATATGTCTTATCGCTCATCTCTTATTCCTCCAATAATTTAGTGAATGCATCTATCAATTCTCTCGTAACGAACGGCTGTCCTTTCACTTGGTTGAACTGGCTGATGTTCAATCCGGGTACTTTCATGCGCAGATAGCCGGCAAATTGTCCCATGTTTTGTTCGGCAACGACAATTTTTTTGTATTTACGCAGCAGTTCTGCCGTGTTCTTGGGCAGCGGATTGATGTATTGGAAATGCGTCATGGCTACTTTCTTTCCATGTTCGCGCATGAAGTCCATAGCCAGGCGGAGGTGACCGTATGTGCCTCCCCAGCCTACAATCAGCAAGTCGGCATCTTCGTCACCCAATATCTCTTGTTCGGGGATAGAATCGGCAATCTTGTCCACTTTGGCTTGGCGCAGGTGTACCATCTTATCATGGTTTTCTGCTTCGGTAGAGATAGCTCCCGTTTCGCTGCTCTTCTCCAGTCCACCGATGCGGTGCATAAACCCTTCGGTGCCGGGAACTGCCCAATAGCGTGCTCCTGTTTCTTCGTTGCGCTGATAGGGTGTCCATGTGCTTGCCATGTCGGGCGTTACATACGGCGGATTGATGGCCGGATATTCATCCAAGTTGGGCAATTTCCATGCTGCCGAGCCGTTGGCTACGAAAGCATCGGTGAGCAATACAACGGGGGTCATGTGCTCAACAGCTATCTTACATGCCATATATGCAGCATCGAAACAGTTGGTGGGTGAAGTAGCGGCGATGACTGGCATAGGACTTTCACCGTTGCGGCCATAGAGCGCTTGCAGCAGGTCGGTTTGTTCCGATTTGGTGGGAAGGCCTGTTGACGGACCTCCGCGTTGCACATTGACCACTACCAGCGGCAATTCACCGATAACAGCCAAGTTCATGGCTTCACTCTTCAGACACACACCCGGTCCTGAAGTGGTAGTAACTGCCAATGCTCCGGCAAAGGCTGCCCCTACAGCGGATGCACAGCCTGCAATTTCGTCTTCACACTGTACGGTTTTAACTCCCATGGATTTGTGTTTGGCCAGCTCATGCAGAATATCTGTAGCCGGTGTGATGGGGTAAGAACCTAGATACAGTTCGAGTCCGGCTTTCTCTGCTGCAGCCATTAAGCCGTATGACGTAGCCTTGTTTCCGTTGATGTCGGTATACAGTCCTTTGGCTTTGGGAGCATTGCTTTCAATTTTATAGGTTGAAACCGAAGCGTGTGTGTTGGCTCCGTAATTGAATCCATCGTTTAATATCTTGATATTGGCTTCGGCAATTTCGGGCTTCTTGGCAAATTTTTTCCGCAGCATTTTTTCTGCAGCATCCAGGTTGCGGTTGAATAACCAGCATACCAGTCCGAGGGCAAACATGTTTTTGCAGCGGAGAATAGATTTGTTGTCCAATCCGGAATCTTTGAGGCTTTCTTTGCACATGGAAGAGATAGGTACTTCCAGCACTTCTTGTTTGATGTTCAGCTCTTCAAAAGGATTGTCGGTAGTAAATTTTGCTTTTTCCAAATCTTTTGCTCCAAAAGAATCGGAATCTGTGATGATAAGTCCTTGTGGCTTACAGAATTTGACTTGTGTCTTCAATGCAGAAGGGTTCATAGCAACCAGAACGTGGCAACGGTCACCGGGCGTGTAAACTTGTCCTGCGCCAATGTGTACCTGAAATCCTGAAACACCGGTCAGCGAACCTTGCGGGGCACGGATATCTGCCGGGTAGTCGGGGAATGTACAGATGTCATTACCTACAGTAGCCGACACATTCGAGAAGATGTTGCCGGCCAACTGCATACCGTCGCCGGAGTCACCGGAGAAACGTACTACTACTTCCTCCAATTCTTTAACCATCATTTCGTCTGCCATAACTTTCTTTGTTTTTTTAAGGTTAAATTGATTTATGTTTTTTAATTTAGGCGACTACAAAGGTTAGAAAGTTAATCGGATTTTCAAAATAAAATGTTCTGAATTGTTTTCGCTTTTTCAAATATTTGATAAACCTTTAAGGAAGCTCTGTTTTTATTCTTGTAAAATCGACAGAAAGCCTTATCTTTGCAGTCAAATCAAAAAGCGGCCTTGTAGTTCAACGGATAGAATAGAAGTTTCCTAAACTTTAGATAGGGGTTCGATTCCCCTCGAGGCTACTGCTTGTAATCCTGAATCTTTATAGATGCTGTTCGAGGCATTCATCTGGATGTCTTATCAAGTCCCTCGACCCCTCTTATAGCTTCTATTTGTTTAATAATCAATAGAAAAAGCCTCTCCCGTTTCCGGAAGAGGCTTTTTCTGTTTTTATTTATCACGTTGATTATGCTTCTGTGATTTCTTTTTTGTTCTTCAGCATGTTGTATGCAATCGGAGATGCAATGAACAGTGAAGACAATGTACCGATGACTACACCGAGAATCATAGCGAACGCGAAGCTGCGGATTGAGTCTCCACCGAGGATGAAGATACACAGCAACACGATCAAGGTACTCAATGATGTATTGATGGTACGGGCCAGTGTCGTATTCAGTGAGTCGTTGAACAAGGTACGTTTGTCGCGCTTCGGATACAGGCCGAAGAATTCACGTACACGGTCAAAGATTACCACCTTGTCATTGATAGAGTAACCGATTGCAGTCAGGATAGCACCGATGAATGTCTGGTCGATTTCCAGAGAGAACGGCAAGATACCCCAGAACAATGAGTAGGCACCGATAATCATAATCGTATCACTTGTCAGTGCGGCAATTGAACCGATACTGTAGGCGATGTTGCGGAAACGAATCAAAATGTACAAACCAATAGCAATCAAGGCCAATACTACAGAGTAGATAGCACCTGTCTTGATGTCGTCGGCAATGCTCGGACCTACTTTCTGTGAACTGATGATACTACCACCTGTGTGGTTGTCACGGTCGATGAATGTTTCCAGAGAGATGTTCTGAGTCAATACCGGTTTCAGTGTTTCATACAAGAATGCCTCGATTTCAGAGTCTACGTTGTTGCCTTCATCTTCGATGCGGTAGTTGGTGCTGATACGCACTGTTTTCTTGTCTGTACCGATAGCGATTACACTTACGTTGGCATCACCGAACTTGCTGGAAATCAATTCACGGATTTGTTCCGGCTCTACCGGGTTTTCAAACTGCACCTTGAAGTTGCGTCCACCTGTGAAGTCGATGCTCTGGCTCAAGCCACGGATGGCAAATGAACCTACGCAGATAGCGAGGATAACGCTGACAATGATCAAAGACTTCTTGTTTGTGCCCATGAAATCGAAGTGTGTATTTGCCATCAGGTTCTTAGATACACCTGTAGTAAATGTCAGATTCAACCACTTGTCTTTGTTCATGAAGTGTTCGTATACCAGACGAGTGATGAACACTGCTGTAAAGAACGAAACAAGGATACCGATAATCAAGGTAGTGGCAAAACCACGGATCGGACCTGTACCGAAGTTGAACAGGATGATACCTGTAATGATAGATGTCAAGTTAGAGTCGAAGATAGCAGAGAATGCGTTTGAATAACCGTCAGCCAATGCTTTCTTCACGTTCTTTCCAGCACGGAGTTCTTCTTTCGTACGTTCGTAGATAAGTACGTTCGCATCCACAGCCATACCCAATGACAATACCATACCGGCAATACCTGACATGGTCAGTGCAGCCTGGAAGGAAGAAAGGATACCCAGTGTAAAGAAGAAGTTGAGGAACAATGCACCGTTTGCTACCATACCCGGGATGAAACCGTACATAGCGCACATGTAAACCATCAGCAATACCAAGGCTACAACGAAGGAGAAGATACCGGCGTTGATAGAAGCCTGACCCAAAGACGGACCTACAATATCTTCTTGTACGATATGAGCCGGAGCCGGCATCTTACCGGATTTCAGTACGTTGGCCAAGTCCTTTGTCTGTTCCGGAGTAAAGTTACCGGAGATTTCAGAACGACCGCCGCTGATTTCAGAGTTTACGTTTGGAGCAGAGTATACATAGTTATCCAATACAATAGCGATAGCGCGGCCGATATTTTGTTTCGTCAGCTGAGCCCAACGGCGTGCACCGTCGTTGTTCATAGCCATTGTTACAATCGGCTTGCTGTATTGGCTAAATTCGTCTTTTGCATCTGTGATTACGTCACCTTCCAGCGGAGCTTTACCGTTGCGTTCTGTAACCTTAATAGAATACAGTTCGAAAATCTGTTTTTTCTTGTCGAATTCGGCTGCAGATACACCCCATTTCAGACTGAGGTCTCTCGGCAGTTCAGCTTTTACTTCCGGCATAGCCAGCAGTTTGTTGATTTCGGCAGTATCCTTGTAGTTGGCATAACCTACCACCGGACCCTGTCCGCTTGAGTTCAACTGAAGAATAGAAAGCAGCGGATACTGTTTTTTCAGTTCTTCCATGTTGGCTTCTTCTTTTTCAGCTGTATTGCCTTTCAGGGCAGCGGCCAGACTGTCGGCAGCATTCACAGCTTTTTCTGCAGCAGGAGCTTGTGTTTCTTCTGCTTTCTCAGCAGGAGCCTGTTCTGCCAACACGGTGCGCAATTTAGCATCGGCAGCTTGAAGAGCAGGAAGTACTTCTCTGGCAGTGTAAGTTTCCCAGAATTCGAGGTTGGCTGAACCTTGGAGCAATTTTCTTACACGTTCCGGTTCTTTGATACCCGGAAGTTCCACCATGATACGTCCCATCTTGTCTTCCATGCTTTGGATGTTCGGCTGAACCACACCAAAGCGGTCGATACGCGTACGGAGCACATTGAAAGAGTTTTCTACAGCAGCTTTCACTTCTTCTCTCAGCACTTTTTCTACTTCTGCGTTGGAAGACATGTGGTTTACTTTCTCTTTCAGTTGTTGCGTAGCGAAGATTGTGGCTAATTTAGCATCGGGAGCAGTCTTCAGATATTCTCTGATAAACAGAGTAATAACGTCTTCTTGGCTGTTGACAGCTTGCTTGGCCGCTTCTGCCAATGCAGTGTTGAACGCTTCGTCCGATTTGTTGTCTGCCAATGCCTTGATGACATCAGGAACGGAAACTTCGAGGATGACGTTCATACCACCCTTCAGGTCCAGACCCAAACTAATCTCCATTTCACGACAATCTTTCAGCGTCCAGTTACCCAACCATACTTTCTCGTTAGAGAGAGAGTCGAGGTAATCCTGCTCTACTTGCAGGTCTCCGTTCGCTATTTCTTTCGCCTTGCTTGTATAATGGCGTGTCACGAAGGAGAAGGACAGGTAGAACACGCATACCAGCGTGAGTAATACCGCAAAAACCTTTACAAATCCTTTGTTTTGCATTTTACTTTTTAATTTTTATGATTACTTTTTTAATTTAAATTTCCGTTAAATTCTGTCGTTTCCATGTACTTTTCACAGATACAAGGCTGCAAATATAGTTTTTTTTTCACATTAATAGGTAAGAAGCTATCAAATATTTCTAATAATGTGCGAATTTGCCGATGTGCCAAGATGCTAATTTACATGTGTGTAGACCGAACCTTTATTTCATGCCTCTGTTTTTCAACAGCGGTTCCAGACTGGGTTCTGCACCGCGGAAATTCTTGTAAAGAACCATAGCATCTTCGCTTCCTCCTCTTTCCAATACGTTGCGGCGGAAGAGGTCGGCTGTTTTCTTATCGAAGATTCCGTTTTCCTTGAAAGCTTCAAATGCGTCATTATCTAACACATTTGCCCACAGATAGCTGTAGTATCCGGCAGCATATCCGCCTACAATGTGGTTGAAGTAGGTTGCACGGTATCGGGGAGCGATTTCCGGAATCAGTCCCAGCTTGTCCATAGCTTCTTTTTCAAACGAAAGCATATCCAGATTCTTTACATCAGTAAGCATGTGCAGGTTCATATCGAGGATGGCAGCAGCCAGCAACTCTGTAGTCATGAAACCTTGGTTGAATGTCTTCTGTTTCAGCATCTTTTCGATGAGTTCATCAGGAATGGTTTCTCCTGTCTGGTAATGTTTGGCATACATCTTCAGCACTTCCGGTTCGGTAGCCCAGTGTTCGTTGATCTGTGACGGAAGTTCTACAAAGTCGCGCACGACATTGGTGCCCGATGTGCCTTTGTATTCACACTTAGTGAGCAGTCCGTGTAGTGCATGACCAAATTCGTGGAACAACGTTTCCACTTCATCCATGCTCAGCAAAGAAGGCGTGTCGCCTACAGGTTTGGTGAAACTGCAGACATTGCATACCAGCGGACGGATGTCACCGCGCTGTTCACGGTAATTGCTCATCCATGCACCGCCTCTCTTGCCCGGACGTGGAAAGTAGTCTACATAGAAAATACCCAGTTGAGAGCCGTCGCTGTCTTTTACTTCAAACACTTCTACGTCAGCATGATAAGTCGGTATGCCTTCCATCTTGGTGAACGTAATGCCATACAATTTATTGGCTACAGCAAAGGCGCCTTCACGCACATTCTCCAGTTTGAAATAGGGCTTTGTGTCTTCTTCCGACAGGTTGTATTTTTCCTTGCGCAGTTTTTCTGTGTAATACCACCAGTCCCATGCTTCCAGTTTTTCCCCTTTGCCTTCTTTGTTCATCAGCTGTTGCAACTCTTTGGCTTCCGCTTTCGCTTTCGGCAAGGCGTAGCTCCACAGATTGTTCAGCAGATTCATTACGTTTTCATCTGTCTTAGCCATGGTTTCATCCAATGAGAAGTTGGCATAGTTGTTGAATCCCATCATATTGGCCTTTTCAAGACGCAGTGAAACTACCTTGCGGATGTTGTCCTTGTTGTCGTTTTCGTTGTTGTTGTTTCCGCGGTTGATATACGCTTTGTAGATCTGTTCGCGCAGTGAACGGTTATCGGCATATTGCAGTAGTGGCAGGCGGCTGGCATTGTGGAGGGTGAACAGCCATTTGCCCGGTTGTCCGGCAGCTTTGGCTTCTTCAGCTGCACTTTGGCGGAACCAGTCGGGCAGTCCGGCCAGGTCTTCCTCTTTGTCTACAAACAGCTGGAAGGCGTTGTTCTCGTTCAGTACGTTGTTGCTGAAGGAGATTTCCAGCATCGACAACTCCTTGTTGATTTCGCGCAGGCGGGCCTGTTTCTCAGCGCTCAGGTTGGCTCCGGACCGTACGAATCCTTTGTACGTGTCTTCCAGCAGACGTTTTTGTTCTGTCGTCAGGTTCAGTGAATCTTTTTGTTGATACACTTCATTGACACGTTTGAACAACTTCTCGTTAAGGGTTATATTGTCTCCGTGTTCCGACAAAACCGGAGCCAGTTTCATGGAAAGGGCTGTCAGCTCGTCGGTCGTTTCAGCTTCAGTCAGGTTGAAGAACACTCCGCCCACCCGGTCCAGGATCGGTGAACTGTTGTCCAAAGCGGCGATGGTATTGTCGAACGTTGCCTTTTCGGGGTTGTTGATTATGGCTTCTATCAGCTGATTCTGCTCTTCGATGCCTTTCATGAAGGCCGGTTCGTAGTGTTCAATTTTGATTTCGTTGAAAGGAGGAACACCATACTCAGTTTTAAACTCACTCAAGAAAGGGTTGCTTTCTGTTTGGGTAGCACAGGAGTAGATCATACAACTTACTGCTAAAAGGGTCATTGTTTTTTTTAAAATCATTATTCAAGTGTTTTATATTAGGTTTAATTGTTTTTTCAGTTTTTTGTTTCTGTTGGCGTTAGCCTTAGCCTAGCCCAAGTTGTTTTAGCGCTTACTGATATAGCACCAGATGGGGTAGTGGTCGGACGCTTTGATGGAACGGTCCACGGTGCAGTTGTACGCTTTCAGGTTGCGGCTAATTAATATGTTGTCTATCCGGAAATAGAATTTGTTCTGGTTGTACGAAATGCCTAGACCATTGCCCGACTGTGTGAAGGCGTCGTTCAGCTGTTTAGTCAGTATCCGGTGGGTGTAAGAGATGGAACAGTCGTTAAAATCCCCGCAGGCTATGATACTGGGGTAAGGACTCCGTTCAATCAGTTTGGCTACCGAGTCGGCCTGTGGAGCACGGATCGCCGATGCCTCGGCCAACTTCCTGACCAGCTGTTTCAATCCCGTCTTTACTTTCTGCGTGTTGGGTGCTTTAATCATATTCTCATACATTCCCCGGTCTGCGATTGTCAACTTGTTGGATTCCAAATGGTTGTTGATAATCGTCATCGTGTCGTTCTTTACCTTCACCACGTAGCACATTGATCCGTTGTAGCTGCTTGGATAATTGATGGGATGAGTTGACAGGATGGGAAATTTGGAAAAACAGGCCAGCTCCACTTCTCCTTTGCCCTGTTGCCGGATGGAGCGGTAGGGATAAGCCTTCAGGGCTTTTCTCACGTCCCGGTCGGTAATGAATTTCCGGTTGTTTGATGTATTGTACTCTTGTAGGCAAATGATGTCAGCTCCGCTGTTGGCCAAGTAGCTCAGTATGGGGTTCGTTCCGTTCTTTTTCTCCAGTTTGCTGAAACTCATCACGTTGTAGGAAAGCAACTTGATAGCGGTGTCGGATGGTGTTCCCCCATTTAAATTCAGCGGCATATAGGTACGTATCTGCGGAAAGCAGATCAGCAGACCGATGAGTGGTAGCAGGGCATAGCGGTAGTTTATGATGAGCCAAAGGACCAGAAAAATCACATTGACTGTCAGGAAAACGGGAAAAGCCAGCCCTAAGCAGGATGCCAGAGGATGGACGGCGGGATGAAGCCAAGAACTGTAAGCACTGACAATGAGAATTCCCACAAACAGCGCATTGATTGCCAAAATCAGATATGTGATGATTTTACCTAAGTGTTTCATTCCGTTACCTTTTACTTGCGTCAAACAAGCTCTTTTTTTCCTCTGATGTCAGGCTGTCATAGCCTGATTTTTTAAGTTTTTCCAAAATGCGGTCTACTTCTTCCGACTGTGCTTTTTTCTGTGCGTTATAGTCATAATCCTGTGCCCTTTTGCTGGTGGACTGATTGCCGTAGTGTACCTTCATTTTAGGCTTACGGGTTCCTTTTCTTCCTTGCAGCAGCGACAGGCAGCTGTCTAATGCTTTGTTGATCCAATCCGTCAGGTCGGTTCCCTTGGAGAGACTGGAAGCAAACCAGAGTCCGGCAAGTGCACCGCCCACGTGGGCAATGTGGCCTCCTGCATTGTTGGAGGTGATAGACAGTACGTCCATACCGATAACAATGAGTGCCAGATATTTCAGCCGTATGCTGCCAAAGAGAAACAACTGTACCGGATAGTTGGGTTCACGATAGGCTGTGGCTGCCACAATGGCCAGTACCGAGGCAGAAGCTCCTACCAGTATGGAACCGGCGATTTGATCGCTGAAAAATGGAAACACATTGTAGGCTATCATGTAAAGCAATCCGCCGCAGATGCCTCCAAGTACATAGAGTCCCCGCAGGTGCTTGGCCGAGAAGAAGTAGAGAAACAGTCTTCCAAACCAGTACAGCCATAGCATGTTGAAAAGGAGGTGTAACGCACCGGCATGGATAAACATATACGTGAAAATGGACCAGGGCTGGCAGAGAAAGTCGGCAAAAGATGCCGGCAGGGCAAACCAGTTGGAAAAGGTGTTTATCCGAATGTTGAACAATTGCAGCACGATTTCAGTCAGCGTACCGGTCACAAAAACCGCTACGTTGATGTAAATCAGTTGGATGTATATGTTCCCTCGTTTAAATGTCTCCTTTAAATCAGCTATAATATGTCCCATGATGATTGCTTTTTTTTCTCCAGTACAAAATCAGAATGAGGCCAAACAGCATACCGCCTAAATGGGCAAAGTGGGCCACGTTGTCGCCTGCACTGTTAGACAGTCCCGACCACAACTCGATGGCTGCATAGCCTACCACGAAGAATTTTGCTTTGATGGGGATAGGGATGGGGAAAATAAACAGCTGGTTGTTGGGGAAAAGCATACCGAATGCCAGCAGAATGGCATATACGGTTCCCGATGCACCTACCGTGGTCATCATGTTTAAGAATTCTTCCATCGGAATGATGCCGGTACCGATGTTTACTTGCGAGTAGTGGCTCAGTTCTGTGACGTATTGTATATATTGCACGCCTTCCTGAATGAGGCCGGCACCGATACCGCAGAAAATGTAGTAAAACAGAAAACGTTGTGGACCCCACGTGCGCTCCAGTACAGAGCCGAACATTAATACGGCAAACATATTGAAGAAAATATGGCTGAACCCGCCATGCATGAACATGTAGGTAATGAGCTGAGCCGGGTTAAAATCGCTGGCAAGAAAGAAATGCAGCCCCAGGTAATTCGTCAGGTCTATCCCGTATCGCTGGGCAACAAACGTACCGAAAAACATCAGTACATTGATAATTATCAAGTTCTTAGTAATAGTTGGTACCATTATTTTTTATCAGTATAAGTAATTATTAGATGCAAAAGTACGAATAAATTCTGTTATGCAGCATGAAATGTGTTCCTATTAGTTCTTTTTCAACAAATTACTACGGATTTTTTATGTTTTCTATTTGATATATAGTTTTGTTCGGTTATATTTGTAGGTCAGTTGCTTAACTCGAATCTTTTGTGTAACATATATATTAACTAATCTTTTACGTATTATGAATAAGTCTGAACTTATAAATGCAATGGCTGCTGAATCTCAACTGAGCAAGGCCGATGCAAAAAAAGCACTGGAGGCTTTTGTCTCTGCAGTTACCGGTGCATTGAAAGCTGGTGAGAAAGTCTCTTTGGTCGGTTTTGGCACGTTCTCTGTCAGCGAGAGAGCCGAAAGGACCGGAATCAACCCATCTACAAAAGAAACCATTACTATTCCTGCCAAAAAGGTTGCAAAATTCAAGCCCGGTACGGAGCTGTCGGATGCTATCGAATAGGATGCTCTTTTTACTGACGGGATGGGTGGGCGATTTACTTTGCTTTACAATATAATAGACTGTGTTATTGCTAATGAAAGGTGATTACCCACTTCCCCTTTTTTCTCTATCTTCCTCACTTTCTTACCTGCTTCTTCCTTTACTTCCGGCTTTTCTCGTGTCATTCCTCTTTCTTTATCATCCAATCCTTGTTAAAAACCTGTGATAATTCACTGCGTATATTGAATTATCGCGTATCTTTGCAAAGCAAATAATTGTAGATTATGAAGATAGAAGATAAACTTGTAGTGTCCGTAATCAACGGACTGAAGGCACTCTACGGTCAGGAAGTCCCTGAAAAGATGGTGCAATTGCAGAAAACCAAGAAGGAGTTTGAAGGTCACCTCACATTGGTAGTGTTTCCTTTCCTTAAGATGTCGAAGAAAGGACCGGAACAGACTGCCCAGGAAATCGGTGAGTATCTGAAGGCTAACGAGCCTGCTGTGGCTGCCTTTAATGTGATTAAGGGGTTCTTGAACCTGACTATTGCTTCGGCTACGTGGATTGAACTGTTGAACGAGATTCAAGCTGATGAGCAGTATGGACTGGTAAAAGCTACTGAACAATCTCCGCTGGTGATGATTGAGTATTCTTCTCCGAATACCAACAAACCGCTTCACTTGGGACATGTGCGCAACAATTTGCTGGGTAATGCTTTGGCTAATATCGTAGCTGCCAATGGCAACCGGGTGGTGAAGACCAACATCGTGAACGACCGCGGTATTCATATCTGCAAATCAATGCTGGCTTGGCTGAAGTATGGTAATGGTGAAACACCGGAATCATCGGGCAAGAAGGGTGACCACCTGATTGGTGACTATTATGTGGCTTTTGATAAGCACTATAAGGCTGAGGTGAAAGAACTGATGGCTAAATATCAGAGCGAAGGCATGGGCGAGGAAGAAGCTAAAGCAAAAGCGGAAGCTGAATCTCCGTTGATGAAGGAGGCTCGTGAAATGTTGGTGAAATGGGAAGCCAATGATCCGGAAGTACGTGCTCTCTGGCAGAAGATGAATGATTGGGTATATGCCGGTTTCGACGAAACTTACAAGATGATGGGAGTTACGTTCGACAAGATTTACTACGAATCTGATACGTATCTGGAAGGTAAAGAGAAGGTGATGGAAGGCTTGGAAAAAGGATTCTTCTTCCGCAAGGAGGATGGTTCTGTTTGGGCGGACCTCACGTCAGAAGGACTGGATCATAAATTGCTGCTGCGCGGTGACGGTACATCGGTGTACATGACACAGGACATCGGTACGGCGAAGTTGCGTTTTGCTGATTATCCTATCGATAAGATGATTTATGTGGTGGGTAATGAGCAGAATTATCACTTCCAGGTATTATCTATTTTGCTTGATAAGCTGGGCTTTGAGTGGGGTAAGAGCCTCGTACACTTCTCTTATGGTATGGTGGAATTGCCCGAGGGTAAGATGAAATCGCGTGAAGGTACGGTGGTGGATGCCGACGACCTGATGGAAGAGATGATTTCGACAGCAAAGGAAACTTCTCAGGAGTTGGGCAAACTGGATGGTTTGTCACAGGAAGAGGCTGATGATATTGCCCGTATCGTGGGTCTGGGAGCATTGAAGTATTTTATCCTGAAAGTGGATGCTCGTAAGAACATGACATTCAATCCGAAGGAATCTATCGATTTCAACGGCAATACCGGACCATTCATTCAATATACATACGCTCGTATTCAGTCGGTATTGCGGAAGGCTGCCGAATCGGGTATTGCTGTTCCTGAGCAGATTCCGGCAGGTATCGAATTGAGTGAGAAGGAAGAAGGACTGATTCAGATGATTGCAGATTTTGCTGCTGTCGTGAAACAGGCTGGCGAAGATTACAGCCCGTCTATCATTGCCAACTATACGTATGACCTGGTGAAAGAATACAACCAGTTCTATCATGATTTCAGTATCTTGCGCGAAGAAAACGAAGCTGTCAAGGTGTTCCGTATAGCTCTGTCGGCCAATGTGGCGAAGGTGGTTCGCCTGGGCATGGGCTTGCTGGGCATTGAAGTACCTTCCAGAATGTAAGATCGTAGTATAAAGGAGGCAGGATACTGCTTCCTTGCATCTATAAGCACAAAAGAACCGCATCGCCTTGTATCGGGTGATGCGGTTCTTTTTGTTTAAAAATAATTATTGAGCATTAAGTATACGTATGCTTTTTTACTTGCATTGTCAGCATCTCTTCTTAGCTCAAACTCTATTTTGTTCTCCTGGGCAAGCCAGCCGATGGCACTGGCCAGTTCCAAATCGTCTAATCCTGTACCTTTTTTGAGTTCTTCAAATTCCCATCTTCGGTGGCAGTCATTGTTCATCAGGCGCCAAAGGATACCTGCATTTTCTCCAATTACGTGTTTATCCATACTTTAATGTGTTTAAATGATAAATATTATGAGGTTAAGCTTACAGTCTGTATAGATATTCCCAAATATATAAATATTTTTAATACATTATTCTTTGTTCCGTAGCAAATCGTTCTTTGTAACTATATTTTAGCTATATTTGGCGGATGCTTTACAAAAGGATGAAGGCAGTTGCAAAAAAAACGCCGGGGCCTTCTGTTGTTGAGAAGAGAAGGCACCCGGCGTTTGGCGGATTGTCTGATTACAGACTATTTCTTTTTGGTAGTTCGCTTGCTTCGTTTGGGAGAACTAGCTTCTTTTTCATTCTGTATTTTGATCAGGTCCATGCAGTTGTCCAGACTCAAATCTTGCGGAATGAAATCTTTGGGAATTTTATAATTGCTTCCTTTATAGGAAATATACGGACCATAGCGACCGTTGAGGATTTCCAGTTCCGGCTCTTCTTCGAATCGCTTGATGTGCCGTTGGGCTTCTTTTTCCCGTTTTTCCAGAATCAGTTTTTCAGCTTCTTCCAGTGTGATTGCCATGGGGTCAAGAGTCTTGGGCATGGAAACGTAGACCTTATTGTGAAGCACATAGGGTCCGAATCGTCCAACGCCTACGCTCACCGTCTTTCCTTCATATTCGCCTAAGGTACGGGGAAGTTTAAACAGTTCCAAAGCCTCCTCCAGTGTGATGGTTTCGATAGACTGTCCTTTGTTGAGTTGGGCAAAGCGCGGCTTCTCTTCATCTTCCACTGTTCCGATTTGAGCCATTGGCCCGAAGCGTCCGATTTTCACTGAAACGGTTTTGCCGCTTGCCGGATCGACTCCCAAGATACGTTCGCCTACCTTATGTTCCGTCTTGATGGCTAATGTCTGCTCTACAGACGGGTGGAACTTGTCGTAGAATGCATGCATAATGGTAGTCCATTCTACTTCTCCTTCCGCAATTTCATCGAACTCTTTTTCTACACTGGCCGTGAAGTTGAAGTCCAGGATGTTTGGGAAGTATTCTGTAAGGAAGTCGTTGACAACAATACCGGTATCTGTGGGGAACAGTTTAGACTTCTCTGCTCCTGTGATTTCGGTAAATGTTTCATCTTTAATCTCCTGGTTGTTCAAAGTCATGATGTTGTAGCGGCGTTCCTCTCCGTCTTTGTTCCCTTTTTCCACATATTCACGTTGCTGGATGGTAGAAATGGTAGGAGCATACGTAGACGGGCGACCGATACCCAGTTCTTCCAATTTGCGCACCAAGCTGGCTTCTGTGTATCGCGGCGGGCGCTGGGTAAAGCGCTCTGTAGCGATAATAGGTCCATGCTCCAGTTGCTGTCCCTTGTTGAGGGGCGGCAGCAGCTTGCCTTCGTCTTCCTGTTCGTTGTCGTCGTCATACGATTCACGGTACACGTGCAGGAAACCGTCGAATTTAATCACTTCACCGATTGCAGTAAATACATCACTGCTTCCGCTGATTGAAATAGTGACAGTGGTCTTTTCCAGTTCGGCATCAGCCATCTGTGAAGAAATGGTACGCTTCCAAATCAAGTCGTACAGTTTCTTTTCCTGTGAAGTGCCCTCAATGGACTGATTTTCCATATAAGTAGGACGGATGGCTTCGTGCGCTTCCTGAGCACCTTTGGTCTTTGTTTCAAAGTGGCGCGGATGTACGTAGCGTTCGCCCATCATTTTGAGTATGGCTTCTTTACTGCCGTTGGTCGCATATTCAGACAGATTGACAGAGTCGGTACGCATGTAGGTGATAAATCCTGATTCATACAGACGCTGAGCCAACATCATGGTTTGTGCCACTGTATATCCCAACTTGCGCGCAGCTTCCTGCTGCAAGGTAGAAGTGGTGAAGGGAGCTGGGGGAGTCTTTTTCATCGGACGGGTGGTGATGTCGTCGATGGTAAATGTGGCTCCCTGGCAAGCTTGCAGGAATTCCTGAGCTTCCTTCTTGCTCTTGATGCGTCGAGCCAGTTCTGCCTTCATTTCTACCGGTTTGCCGTCGCTGTCGGGCACCTGGAATATGGCAGTAACTCGGTATACGGCTTCCGACTGGAAGGCGTGAATCTCCCGTTCGCGTTCTACGATCAAACGGACAGCAACCGACTGCACACGTCCGGCCGACAAGGCAGGTTTCACTTTTCTCCACAATACAGGCGATAGTTCGAAGCCTACGATACGGTCCAAAATGCGGCGTGCCTGCTGGGCATTTACCAAGTTGATGTCAATCGAACGAGGCTGTTCGATGGCTTTCAGTATCGCGCTTTTGGTAATTTCATGAAATACAATTCGTTTAGTGTTTTCCGGTTTTAGTTTCAGCACTTCAAATAGATGCCAGGCAATGGCTTCTCCCTCGCGGTCCTCATCGGATGCAAGCCATACAGTTTCTGCATCTTTTGCTTCCGTTTTCAATGTGCTGACCAAGGCCTTTTTGTCTTCCGGTATTTCGTAGTTGGGTTTAAAGTCTTTCTCTACGTCAATGCTAAACTCTTTCTTCTTAAGGTCACGGATATGACCATAGCTAGAAAGAACTTTGAAGTCTTTTCCAAGAAACTTTTCAATTGTTTTAGCTTTTGCCGGAGACTCGACAATGACAAGGTTTTTCTGCATAGTTTTCTTCTTTTATAATGGCATGTGCCACAATATTCGGGGCAAAAGTAGAAAAAAAGATTCTCCTTACCTTATATTATAAGGAGAATTTAATAAAATCTTAGGATTTTGTATCGTTTGATACGACTCTTAAAAGCGAAAGCTCAAACCTCCTAAAACATTGAATCCTTGTGCGGGGTAAGCCAAAAAGTACTGGTATTTCTTGTTCAGCAGGTTATGGGCTTGCACATAGGCTGATATGCCTTTGAAGATGCGGTAGCTTGCTTTGGCATGCAAGTCGTTCACCGCTTTCATCTTTAGGTAGTCGTTTACTGTTTCGCGTTCTATGTAGTCGTAGCCCACTTCTATCTGGAGGGGAGTGATGGGGTGAACCCGCAGGCTGACCGACAGTTCGCCGCTCGGTTTCACTGCAAGCAGCGTTTCGTTGTCTTTGCTGTCCCATTTCCGGTAAGTGTAGCTGGCTGAGAGACCGAACAGATCTTTGTAATCAAAGCTGACTTCACCGCCCACGTAGAGATTCTCCGTGTGGTCCTGTGCAAAGCGGAGACCAAACGAGGGGTTGGCTTCACTCACTTCTTCGGCTTCTGCTATTCCGTAGCTCAAGTCATTCTTCAGTATCTGGTATCCGCCAAAGAGGTTGAACCAAATGCCGGTGTAGGGACTGGCTTTGAATCCCAGCGCACCGTTAAATGATTCGTAAGTGTCGAGCGGACGCTGTACGTAGCCTCCTGCTGCAGGCACTTGTGCCAACTCGCTGTACGGACAGTAGCTTTCCAGTCGGCGGAAATCATTCAGTAGTTTTCCTCCCGTTGCCTTGGCATACAGCACATAGCTGTCGGCAAAGACATATTGGGCCGTTACGTCGGGTGAGATGCGGAAGGTCTTGTCGAATCCGAACGAAAGATCCACATTGGCACCCACATGCAATCGCCAGTTGTCGTTGCTGAGTTCATAATAAGGGTTGAGCAACAGCGTGGTATAGTTGTCGAAATACTTTTCTCCGTTGTCTTTGTTTTTTGTAAATCCGTTGTACAGCAGGTTGTTCATTTCCAATGCGATGGTAACCATCTGCTGGTCGTCGATAGCACCGGTAACATCTCCGCGGGTACGTATGATGGTTTCCTTGATGCCAGTGTCAGTCAGTCCTTCTTCTCCTGCGTTGTGCTGGCGTTCATACATCAGCAGATTGGTTTCGATATTGAAACGCAGCGGAGCGGTTTCATCGTTGAAACTGACTCCGGCATGAACATTTCCCGAAGTAAATTTCTGTTTCGGGTTGAAATTGCCGGGCTGGAAGTTGAAATTACTCAGACCGAAGTTCCCGGCCAGGTTGAAGTCCACCTTGTTGAACTGGTGTGTATAGTCTACGTTGGCACGTGTACGATAGTAAAAAGCACTCCATTTCTCGTCGGCCAGGAAAGGAAGTTCCAGTCTCCCGTCCATGCCGTCCATTTGGAAGCGGACGTTCAGCTGGTCTTTCTTGGAAAAGCGGAACAGGTAATTGGCCAGCACATCCAGGTTGCCCCGGTTGCCGTATCCGGCACGTACATAGCCCGGAGTAACGGATGGCTGCACTTCTTTTCCCGTGTACGGGTTGATAAGGCCGGCAGGTACTGAGGTAGCCGGAAAGAAGGTGGTTGCATATTCAACCTGCTTCTTGCTGACAGTAGGCTCTGCTACTTTCGGGAGTACATTCACCTTCGAAGCATCCATAATCAGCGGATTATATTCTTGTTCCACAACGACCGTACGGTTCATCGTCGTATCTTTGGCGTGGGTAGTCTGTGCTTGGAGAGCGGTGGGCAGGCAAGCAGCCAGGGCCAGTCCGCCTGCAATATAAAAGGAACGTATCATGCTATTCATCGTTTTTTTAGTTTTCAACTGTCAATTTACTCAATCGGCTTTCAATCATCTGTCTGATATCATCTTCGCCCTGATAGTTCTGCTGCAGACTCAGCAAATACTGACGGGCATCGAGTTTCTTGTCCATGGCCACGTAGACATCCGACAAGAGGACAAAGCTGCGCGCCAGCCAATAAGCGTGCGGGGTGCTCTGTTCGATGTATTGGAGCAGTTCTTTTTCGGCTGCCTTGTATTCCTTGGCATCATAGAGTGCCTGAGCCACCAGGTACTTGGCTTCGGCTCCGTACAGATTACGGGTGTCTTTAGCCAGTTCGCGGTAATCATCCAGTGCCTTCTTGTCTGCCTTTTGCTTGGTATACGCCTTGGCACGATAATACAGCGCCTCATTCTTCAGTTCCGGATTCAGTTTGGCTTCAGCCAGCAAGTCGGTAGCCGCATGAATGGTTTCGATGTCATCCTTCAGCAGGTAGGCTGCGCGCAGGATACCGGTTTCCGCCAGTAAGCGGCGGTCGGCCGTAGATGCTTTCTCCTTCAGCATCTTATAGCTGGCCAGCGCTTCCGCCATCTGCTGCTGGTTGAACTGCACTTCGGCTCTCATCACCAGTGCCTCTTCGGCAAACGGGCTGTTGGGGTATTCCAGCAGTCGGCCGGAGTGAAGCAGAATCATGTCATAGTTCTTCTGTTCGTATCCAATCTGGCAGAGATAATAATGGGCATTCAGGCTGAATGCACCTTCCGGATAGCTCTGCAGGTATCTGTTGAAACTCGATTTAGCTTCCTCTTTCCGTCCGCGCATGTACGTCTTTTCGGCTGCCGTATACGTCAGTGAATCCTGTTCGTTGGCATCGAAGCGGATGTGTCCCGGCATCGCATTGGCCAAGGCCGCAAACTCATCGATGCGGTTCATATCCACATAGATGGATTTCAAGTCGCGCATAGCCAGACGGGCCTCTTCGCTGCCCGGATACTTCTCGATGACGTGCTTGTAGGCTTCAATGGCGTGGTTGAAGTCTTCTTTCTGATAATACATCAGTCCGATTTCAGCCGCTGCCTTCCGGCTTACCGGACTTTCGGGATATCTGTCGAGCAATTCCTTGAACGATTTGATAGCCTGATTGGTGTTGTCCATCAGCACATACGAGCGTCCTTTTTCGTACAGTGCATTCACGGCATAGGGCGAAGAAGGATATTTGCCCACCAGCCGGTTGAGCAGAGTAATTTTTCCTGTATAGTCTTTCTGCAGACCCGATACTAGCGCCAGCTGATAGAAGGCATAGTCGCCTGCAGGTGTATTCATCTGTTCGGCCAGCGAGTAGTAATGCTTGGCTTCGTCAAATGAGCGGACATTCAGCTGGCAGTCACCGATGCGGTTGTATGCATCGGCCAGTGCCGTGCGGTTCTCTCCCTTTTCCAGCTGCGTATATTTCAGCAGCGACTGCCGGGCCTTGGCATAGTCTTTCCGGTGGAAGGCAATGTAGCCCAGATTATAGTGTGCCAAGGCATACATCTCGTTGTTGGTCTGCGGTGTGAGTTGCAGATAAGCTTGGAAATCGCGGGCAGCTTCGTTCATCCGGTTGAGGCGGTAGTACGATTCGCCGCACCAGTAATATGCTTCTGCCTTCGTGAGCCGGTTGTACGAACCGATGGCAATCGACTGATTGAGATAAGTCAAAGCCTGGTTGAAGTTGGCATTGGCAAACGACTGTGTGCCCAGCTGGAAGAGGATTTTCTGCTTGGCTTCCAGAATCTGTGCGCTGGGTTGGGCTATACGCTCAATGGATGTCAGGGCAGCATCATAGCTGCGGGTATTCATATATACTTCCACCAGGTAGCTGCTTACCTTTTCGGCATACGGGGAAGTGGGAAATTCGTTGAGGAACTTTTCAAAGGCTGTAACCGACTCACCGAAAGCCGAGAACGACGTTTCGTGCAGGCAAAGCGCATAGTTGTAGGCAGCCTGTTCCTTGATTTTCATGTTGGCATTGGAAGCCGCAGCCTGCTCGAACGCCAGGCGTGCCTTGTTCTTTTCAGCCAGCTGCAGGTAAGCCAGCCCCATGTGCAGGTAGGCGTTCTGTGCCAGTGCATCCTGCAGGGTGGTGACCTGTCCTAAACATTCGGTCGCCTTCGAATAAACCTGGGTCTGATAATACGAGAGTCCCATCATGTACAGGGCATCTCTGCGGGGAGACGTTTTCTGCCGGCTCACATACTGGCTGAAAGCCTCGGTGGCTCTGTGGAACTGCTTGTAATGATAATACACATCGCCTAAGATGCGGTACATTTCTCCGGCATAGGCGTGATTGGGGTAGGCCGACAGGTAATTCTGTGCCACAATCTCTGCCTTGTCATAATTCTGCAGCTGGGCGTAAATCTCGGCAATATAGTAGGGAGCCAGCGCCCGGTATTTCAGATGAGCCTGTGCGGCCAGAAAGCCTTTCAAAGCCTCGTTGTATCGCTTCTGCGTGTAGCGGATATACGAAATGTAATAATCGCAGTCGCTGGTATATTTATCGCTTGTGGCGCGTAGTGCCTCAAACCAGATGACAGCCTCTTTGAGGTTGTGGGTCTTCAGATAGCAGGTAGCCAGCTGATACGTGCGGTCGGCCCGTTCCTCGTTGCTCAGCAGGTCAAGGTCTGTTGCATTGAAGAGCGCCATGGCTTCGTTGTAGTTCTCCTCATAGAAATAGCTCGATGCCAGCAGCGAGTAGATGCGGTTGGCATGGGGTGAGTCGGGATACTGGTCCATGTAGTGGCGCAGTTTTTCTATGCGGTGGGCATCCTTCAGTTCGTATGCCGAGCAGGCCAGCATGTATTCCGCTTCCTGCAGCAGGCTGGCAGTTGCCTTTTGGCTGACGAATGCTTTCAGAGCCGGCAAGGCAGCCGTATAGTTCTTTTCCTGGAAAAGCTTCTTTCCTTCGTTATAGAGATTGTCGGCCGAGGTGATGCCTTCACCTGTTTGCGCAAATCCTATGATGGGGGCACAGCAGAGCGCCGTGCAGATGAGTCTGTTAATTTCTTTTTTCATCATTGCGTGTTTATGCAAATATATAGGTACTGTCTCAAATCATTTGTTACAAAGATACACCTTTTTTCTACTGGGTGCACCGCCCGTGGGGGGAAAGTTAAGCGTTATTGCTCTTTCTGCTTAGCGTTGTTGATGTTATCGCTAAGCGTTATTTTCATTATCGCTTGGCATAACTTCGCTCGATGCTTCTTAGCGTAGCTTCGCCTGGTGCTTAGCGAGAAATTGTACGACTCCCTTCCGCACGGAGTCCAGTCCGAAATCTTCGGGATGGATGCTGCTGAGCGGCACAAAGAAAGAGTCGGCCACGTCGTCCATGGCTGTCATCCGGGTGAGGTCGCTCACGGTGCACCGGAAAAACAAGTCGAGTGTATGTACGGCAAATCCCGAGTAGATGTACACGTTGGGGATGGTAAACAGATAATCTGCTGCTTCTACCCTCAGTCCGGTTTCCTCTTTCACTTCGCGGGCCACTCCCTCCTCGGCCGTTTCGTGCATGTCGATGAATCCGCCGGGCAGGTCGAGGGTGCCTTTTGCAGGCTCTTTGGCCCGTCGGCATACCAGCAGTTCTTCTTTTTCATTGAGGATGAAAGCCACGGTGGCAGCGGCTGAGTTGAAGTAATAAACAAAGCCGCATTGGGCGCATTTCTTAGACTTTTCGTCGTTGATTTCGAAATGGGCAGAACCACATTGGGGGCAATATAAAAATTGGGATAACGGATGTGTCATGATGAATCATTGTTTTATGTGCAAATGTAAATAAAATGCAGAGATTGTTTGTGCTGCAGGGCGAAAGTTTTTCATTACCTTTGAAGCGTTTAACATAAACTGCAGAATGAAAGGCAGAAAACTGATTTTTCATGCATGAGGACTGCCGTGTCTGGCTCGCCGTGCAGAGGAGGATGAGGCTCTTGTCTGGTCTGCTTTGATGGGTTGTTTTTTATTTGTTTAAAGAGAGATTTTTGGGACATTAAATCGCGTCTGTTTATGATTGGGTGGTTTCGTTCGGTAGGACTTTTGCTGTTTCCCCGCTGTTGTGTGGTTTGCGGCCGGCCGTTGGCTGCCGGGGAGGACTTTCTTTGTGCGCTTTGCAATATAAACTTGCCCCGCACAGGGTATCATCTGCAGCAGGACAATCCGGTGGAGCGTTTGTTTTGGGGAAAGATTCCCTTGGAGCGGGCTACTTCTTTTTTCTTCTATCGCAAGGGGAGTGATTATCGGCATATTCTTCATCAGTTGAAATACGGAGGACAGAAAGAGATTGGAGAAGCGATGGGGCGGTGTATGGCTTCCGAGCTGCTTCCTTCCGGCTTTTTTGAAGGGGTGGATGTGCTCCTGCCGGTTCCTCTGCACCGCAAGAGGCAGCGGAAGCGGGGTTATAATCAAAGTGAGTGGATTGCGCGCGGTGTGGCTGCTGTGGTGGGGCTGCCTGTCTGCACGGCGGCTGTGGAGCGGACTGCCAATACGGATACACAGACGCATAAGTCGGCTTTTGAGCGCTGGCAGAATGTGGAGGGTATCTTTGAACTTCGTCAGCCGGAGGCGCTGGAGGGGAAGCATGTGCTGATTATTGATGATGTGCTGACTACCGGTGCTACGACGGTGGGGTGTGCTTCTTGTCTGCTGCAAGTGAAGGGGGTGCGTATCAGTGTGCTGACCCTGGCTATGGCAGAATAAAACCATCCGCCTGAGTTCAATATACAGAAGTCGGACACGGGTAAAAACAAAAAAGCCACCGATTTGGTGGCTTCTGCTCTTCCTCTTGGACTTGAACCAAGGACCCTCTGATTAACAGTCAGATGCTCTAACCGACTGAGCTAAGGAAGAATGTTGCAATTGAAATTTTGATTTCGCTCTTCCTCTTGGACTTGAACCAAGGACCCTCTGATTAACAGTCAGATGCTCTAACCGACTGAGCTAAGGAAGAATGTTTTTCTCAATTGCGATGCAAAAGTAGTAGGTTTTTTTGAAATATGCAATATCTTTGCAAAAAAAATTTTTAAAATGGATAAAATTATTGGATTGGGCAATGCCCTGGTGGACGTACTGGCTACGTTGAAAGATGATTCACTCTTGAATGAAATGCAACTGCCTAAGGGTAGCATGCAGTTGATAGATAGTGCTAAGTTACAACAGATTAACTCTGTTTTTTCGAAGATGAAAACGCATTTGGCTACGGGCGGATCGGCCGGAAATGCCATCCTCGGACTGGCTTGTTTGGGTGCAGAAACGGGTTTTATCGGAAAAATAGGAAATGATGAGTTTGGCGAATTTTTTCGAGAAAATCTTCAGAAAAATAAGATTGAAGACAAATTGTTGCTTTCCGATCAGTTGCCTTCGGGGGTAGCATCGACCTTTATTTCTCCGGATGGCGAACGTACTTTCGGTACTTTTTTGGGTGCTGCGGCTTCGTTGAAAGCTGAAGATTTGTCGCTCGACATGTTTAAAGGGTATGCTTACCTATTTATAGAAGGTTATCTGGTGCAGGATCATGAGATGATTCTCCGTGCCATCGAACTGGCCAAGGAGGCTGGGCTGCAAATCTGCCTCGATTTGGCAAGTTATAACATCGTGGCTGCCGACCTCGAATTCTTTACCTTATTAATAAATAAGTATGTGGATATCGTTTTTGCCAACGAAGAAGAGGCAAAGGCTTTCACAGGCAAAGAACCGGAAGAAGCGCTGGAGATGATTGCCAAGATGTGTAGCATTGCTATTGTGAAGGTGGGTGCTCAAGGTTCGTATATCCGCAAGGGTACAGAGGAACTGAAAGTGGAGGCTATTGCTGTCGACAAGGTGGTGGATACTACCGGGGCAGGTGATTATTTCGCTGGCGGTTTCTTGTTCGGACTCACGGGCGGCTACTCGTTGGAAAAATGTGCTAAAATAGGTTCTTTGCTGTCTGGAAATGTCATTCAGGTGGTAGGAACTACGATGCCGAAAGCCCGTTGGGATGAAATTAAGTTAAATGTGAATAAGATTCTCGCGGAATAATCGCAGATTGAGTTACTTTTACAACTCATTTATAGTGAAAGAAGTATGAAGAAAATGCTGAATGGGCGGGTAGCGGTCATCGTTGTGGGTGTGTTGGCTACCGCGGCTTTTTTTAGTTTCAAGAGTGGCGACGACCGTAATTTCCAAGTTGCCAAGAATCTGGATATATTCAATGCGATTGTAAAAGAGCTGGATATGTTCTATGTAGACACCATCGATCCGAATAAGACGATCCGGACCGGCATCGACAATATGCTTTATTCGCTCGATCCGTATACGGAGTATTATCCGGAGGAAGACCAAAGCGAACTGGAGCAGATGGTGAAGGGTAGTTTCGGCGGTATCGGTTCGCTGATCAGTTACAACCCGAAGTTGAAGCGTTCGATGATTGCCGAGCCGTTTGAGGGCACTCCGGCTGCCTTGGCCGGACTGAAGGCGGGGGATGTGCTGATGGAAATCGATGGGGTGGACCTCGCAGGCAAAGATAATGCGCAGGTCAGCCAGCTGCTGCGCGGACCGGCGGAAACCAGTTTCCAGCTGAAGGTGGAACGTCCGAACGAGAAGGGTGGACGCACTCCGATGGAGTTTACTATTGTCCGCAAGTCTATTCAGACACCTACCATTCCGTATGCGGGTATGCTGGAGAATCAGGTGGGGTATATCAATGTGAGTACCTTTTCCGGCAATCCTTCGAAGGGGTTCAAAAAGGCTTTTCTCGAGTTGAAGGAGCAGGGCGCTACTTCTCTGGTTATCGACCTTCGCAACAACGGGGGCGGATTGCTGGATGAGGCGGTGGAGATTGCCAACTATTTCTTGCCTCGGGGAAAAGTGATTGTGACTACGAAGGGGAAGATTCCGCAGGCGGGCAACACGTATAAGACACTGCGTGAACCGCTCGACCTGGACATTCCGATTGTGGTCTTGGTGAACAGTGCCACGGCTTCTGCTTCTGAAATTTTGTCGGGTTCGTTGCAGGACCTCGACCGTGCCGTGATTGTGGGCAACCGCACTTTCGGTAAAGGACTGGTGCAGGTGCCCCGTTCTTTGCCGTATGGAGGCATGATGAAGGTCACTACTTCTAAATATTATATTCCCAGTGGCCGCTGTGTGCAGGCCATTGACTATAAGCACCGGAATCCGGACGGAAGCGTGGGCGTTATTCCCGACAGTCTGACCAAGGTGTTCCACACGGCAGCCGGACGTGAAGTGCGTGATGGTGGCGGTGTGATGCCCGATATTGTGGTCAAGGAGGATAAGTTGCCCAATATCCTGTTCTACCTGGTGCGCGATAACCTGATTTTCGATTATGCTACTCAATATTGTCTGCAGCATCCTACAATTGCTGAACCTCAGGCTTTTGAAGTGACTGATGCCGATTATCAGGCGTTCAAGGACATGGTGAAGAAAGCCGACTTCAAATACGATCAGCAAAGCGAAAAAATTCTTAAGACTCTGAAGGAAGCTGCTGAGTTTGAGGGTTATATGAAAGATGCTTCGGCCGAGTTTGAAGCACTCGAGAAAAAACTGAACCACGATCTCGACCGTGATTTGGATTATTTCTCTTCGGATATTAAAAATATGATTGCTTCTGAGATTATCAAGCGTTATTATTATCAGCGCGGCGGAATTATCCAGCAGTTGAAGGATGACAACGATTTGAAGGAGGCATTGAAGGTGCTGGGCGATCCGGTAAAATACAAGGAGATGCTGAGTGCACCGGTGGCAGAAAAAAAGTAAAAACTACATTATATTAAATAAATAACAATATGTCTACAGAATTATTCTCTACATTGCCCTATAAAGTGGCAGACATTACACTTGCTGATTTTGGACGCAAGGAAATCGATTTGGCAGAAAAAGAAATGCCCGGCCTGATGGCTCTTCGCGAAAAGTATGGAGAATCCAAACCTTTGAAAGGTGCCCGTATCATGGGTTCATTGCACATGACCATCCAGACAGCTGTCTTGATTGAGACGCTGGTGGCACTGGGTGCTGAGGTGCGTTGGTGTTCTTGCAATATCTATTCTACGCAAGATCATGCAGCGGCTGCTATTGCGGCATCGGGTGTAGCGGTGTTTGCATGGAAAGGGGAGACACTGGCTGATTACTGGTGGTGTACGTTGCAGGCTTTGAACTTCCCCGGCGGCAAGGGACCGACTGTGATTGTGGATGACGGCGGAGACGCTACCATGATGATTCATGTGGGTTATGACGCTGAAAACAATGCTGCTGTGCTCGATAAGGAAGCGCATGCGGAAGATGAAATTGAATTGAACGCCATTCTGAAACGAGTTTTGGCGGAAGATAATACACGCTGGCATCGGGTGGCTGAAGAAGTGCGCGGTGTGTCGGAAGAAACAACGACAGGTGTGCATCGTCTGTATCAGATGCAGGAAGAAGGCAAACTGTTGTTCCCTGCTTTCAATGTGAACGACTCGGTTACTAAATCGAAATTCGACAACCTGTATGGCTGCCGTGAGTCGCTGGCCGATGGTATCAAGCGTGCTACAGACGTGATGATTGCCGGTAAAGTGGTGGTGGTTTGCGGTTATGGTGATGTAGGTAAAGGCTGTGCTCACTCCATGCGCTCTTATGGTGCCCGCGTACTGGTGACCGAAGTAGACCCGATCTGTGCTTTGCAGGCTGCCATGGAAGGCTTTGAAGTGGTGACAATGGAGGATGCTTGTACGGAAGGTAATATTTTTGTTACAACGACCGGCAATATCGACATCGTGCGCATTGACCACATGGAAAAGATGAAAGATCAGGCTATTGTATGTAATATCGGCCACTTTGACAATGAAATTCAGGTAGATGCTTTGAAGCATTATCCGGGTATCAATTGTGTGAACATCAAGCCGCAGGTAGACCGTTACTACTTCCCCGACGGACACAGCATTATTTTGCTGGCTGACGGCCGCTTGGTGAACCTGGGCTGTGCTACCGGTCATCCTTCTTTTGTGATGAGTAACTCGTTTACGAACCAGACACTGGCTCAGATTGAACTGTTTAATAAGAAATATGAGGTGAATGTATACCGCTTGCCGAAGCATTTGGATGAGGAAGTGGCTCGCCTGCACTTGGAGAAGATTGGTGTGAAATTGACTAAACTGACTCCGGAACAGGCTGCTTACATCGGTGTTTCTGTAGACGGACCTTATAAGGCAGATCATTATAGATATTAATCTGGCAGAAAATCCATTGTACTGATATGAAAAGATTTCTTCCCGATCTCATAGCCATTTTGGCGTTTGTCCTTCTTTCCTTCGCTTATTTCTTTCCGGCGGATATGGAAGGCCGTATCTTGTTTCAGCACGACTCCGTTGCCGGAGTGGGTGCCGGACAGGAATCGAAAGAGTATCTTGAACGGACAGGAGAACGTACGCGATGGACGAATGCCATTTTTGGCGGTATGCCGACCTATCAGATGTCTCCTAGCTACGATTCCACGAAGGTGTTGAATTGGGCGGAAAAACTCTATCGTCTCTATCTTCCTGATTATGTGATGCTCACATTTATGATGATGATAGGGTTTTACCTTCTTTTGAGGGCATTCGGTCTTTCGGTGTGGCTGGCAAGCTTGGGCGGAATCGTGTGGGCTTTTTCTTCCTATTTCTTTATTTTGATATCGGCCGGACATATCTGGAAGTTTATCACATTGGCCTATGTACCACCCACGATTGCGGGGGTGGTACTGGCTTATCGAAAGAAATATTTGTTGGGAGGGTTGGTCACCGCTTTCTTTATTGCGTTGCAAATCCTTTCCAACCATATTCAGATGAGCTATTACTTCATGTTCGTCATTCTTTTTATGGTCGTTGCTTATTTTGCAGATGCGTACCAGAAGAAAGAACTGCCTCACTTCTTTAAGGCCAGTGCGGTGTTGGTGCTGGCGGCAGCAGTGGGAGCTTGTATCAATCTTTCCAATCTGTATCATACGTATGAATACAGTAAGGAGACGATGCGTGGCAAGAGTGAACTGAAGCAGGAGGTGGCTGCGGCCAAGCAGACAAGTAGCGGTCTGGACCGTGATTATATCACGGCTTGGAGCTATGGTATCGGTGAAACCTGGTCGCTGCTGGTGCCCAATGTGAAAGGAGGATCATCCTCTGCTATCCTGTCGCAGAGCAAGGCGGCTATGGAGAAGGCAAACCCGATGTATGGAAGTGTGTATTCGCAGTTTCCTCAGTATTTCGGCGACCAGCCGTGGACAGCCGGACCGGTGTATGTAGGTGCGTTTGTGCTGTTTCTCTTCGTGTTGGGTTGCTTTATTGTAAAAGGACCTTTGAAATGGGCTTTGTTGGGGGCTACTGTGTTTTCTATCTTGCTTTCATGGGGAAAGAACCTGATGGGACTGACCGATTTCTTTATCGACTATGTACCGCTGTATAATAAGTTCCGTGCAGTTTCTTCCATATTGGTCATTGCCGAGTTTACTATTCCGTTGCTGGCTGTGTTGGCATTGAAGGAAATTGTCGGTAAGCCCGCTGTTTTGAAAGAGAAGGAAAGCCGCACTGCCTTGTTCATTTCGTTGGCGCTGACGGCTGGGGTAGCACTGCTTCTGGCGGTGGCTCCCGGTATGCTTTTCTCTGATTTTGTCACTCCTCGTGAGATGGCGGCTTTGCAGCAGGGTCTCCCTCAGGAACACCTGATGCCGCTTGTTAGCAATATGACGGAGATGCGGGAGGCTATTGTTGCTTCTGATGCATGGCGCAGTTTCTTCATTATTGTGATAGGGTGTGTGCTGTTGTTCTTGTATCAGCAGCAGAAATTGAAGGCTTCACTGATGGTGGCTGGTGTTACTTTGCTGTGTCTGGCAGATATGTGGACCGTCAACAAACGCTATCTGAACGATGATCTGTTTGTGCCTAAATCCCAACGTACTGAAGCGTTTGTGAAGACACAGGCAGATGAAATCATCTTGCAAGATACCGCCCAGAACTATCGGGTGCTCAATTTTGTCGGTTTCCCCGGCAACACCTTCAATGAGAACAATACAGCTTATTGGCATAAGAGTGTGGGAGGATATCATGCAGCCAAACTGCGTCGGTATCAGGAGATGATTGACCACCATATTATGCCTGAGATGGAAGCCACATATCGGGAGGTAGCTCAAGCATCCGGCCGGATGGACAGTGTGGATGCTTCGAAGTTTCGTGTACTGAATATGCTGAACACCAAATATTTTATATTCCCTGCCGGCAAGGATGGTCAGCCTGTTCCTGTTGTCAATCCGTATGCTTATGGCAATGCCTGGTTTGTGGATCGCGTTCAGTATGTAAAGGATGCGAATGAAGAAATTGCAGCACTGAACACCGTTGTGCCCACCGAAACGGCTGTGGTTGATGCGAAATTTAAAGATGCATTGACTGGTTGGAGTGAGGGGCATAAGGATGCAGAGTCTGTGGTGCAGCTGACTTCCTACGAACCCAATCGCTTGACGTATCATGTATCATCAGCGAAGGGGGGAGTTGTTGTCTTTTCGGAAATTTACTATCCCGGCTGGCAGGCAACGATAGACGGTGCCCCGGTTGATATTGCCCGTGCAGACTATATCCTGCGCGCCATTCATGTTCCCTCCGGATCGCATACAATTGAAATGTGGTTTGAGCCGCAGAGTATTCGGGTGACTGAAACAATTGCCTATGTGGCATTGGCTTTGCTGGTAATAGGAGTCATGGCTTGGGTGTGGCGTCAGAAAAACAACTGGATAAAGGGGGCATAAAGAATAACTGTCCCTAAAGTATAACACTAAAAGAGAGCGTGTATGCTGATTGATTGCAGCATATGCGCTCTTTTCTTATTTACAGAAATCGAATCGGACGGTAAAAACATTGAAAAGGGAAAATATGAACATAATAGTTTCGTTTGTGGATATCCCATATTGAGGGCAAGAGGCTATATTTGCGGTCAATTATAGAAAGACTGATATGAAAAAACTACTGTTCATTTTTGCCTTTTTCTGTTTCCCCGCAGCTGTCTTGTCTGCACAAGAGGTTTTGACATTGCAAGATTGTCTTCGCTGGGGTATTGAAAATAACCTCTCTTTGCAGGAAAAGCGCAATGAAATGAGGAAAAGCAAGTATGCTGTTTCCGAAAATCGTGCGAAATTGTTGCCGCAAATTAATGCGTTTGCCAATTTTAATGACAATTTTGATCCTCCCGTGTCGGTAACTGATGGTTCGGCATACGGTAATCCTTACAATGTGACTCACACCCTGCAGTTTAACTCTAGCGCAGGTTTGCAGTTGCAGATGCCGCTGTATAATCAGACGGTGTATACGGCACTCTCTATTTCCAAACTGCTCGATGAAATCAGTCGTTTGTCTTATGGCAAGGCTAGAGAGGATTTGATGATGCAGATTGCTAAAATGTATTATCTCGGTCAGGCTACGGCCGAACAGCTTTCTTTGGTGAAGGCAAACATTGCCCGTCTGGAAGCGTTGCGTAACATCACATTGGCATTTTTCGACAATGGTATGGCTATGGAGGTAGATGTCAAACGTGTAAATATCAATCTGGAGAATCTTCAGGTGCAGTATGATAATGCGAAAGCCATGCTGGCTCAGCAATTGAATATGTTGAAATATGTCATGGATTACCCGGCAGACAAAGAGATTGCCTTGGAGCCGGTTGATGCTCAGGTGCTGGCACCTATCGAACTGACAGGACTTTCGGAAAATCTGTATGAATTCCAGCTCCTTCAGTCACAAAGCGAAGTGGCCGAACGCCAGAAGAAAATGATCCGCAATGGTTATATCCCTTCGTTGACGCTGACCGGAAACTGGATGTATCAGGCTTATACGGATAAACTGTACCATTGGTTCCATTCCGGACCTTCCAATCACTGGTATCGTTCATATGGTATCGGACTGGCTTTGCGCATTCCTATTTTCGACGGATTGGACAAGCGTAATAAAGTGCGTAAGGCGAAAATTGATTTGGAAAATATCCGCTTGACTCAGGAGAACACACGCAAGAATTTGCAGACTCAATATGTCAATGCAACCAATGACTTGATGAACAATCAGCGGAATTTCAAGAAGCAGAAAGATAATTATCTTTTGGCTGAAGATGTGTATGAAGTTACTTCCGACCGCTATAAAGAAGGTATCGCTTCCATGACGGAAGTGTTGCAGGATGAAATGCGTATGAGTGAGGCGCAGAACAACTATATCAGCGCGCATTATAACTATCGCATTACGCATTTGTCTTTGCTAAAGCTGACAGGTCGAGTAGAAAGCTTGCTTAAATAATCAATAGGAGGAGTCTTTGCATGCCTCCTTGTTTCAACCGAACTAAAAGATAAAAAATAACCGATATGGGAACAACAGATAAAACTGGTGCACCGATTAGCACCCATGAAAACGAAGTAAAAAAATTAAGAAAACTACGCACCCGTCAGCGCATTGTAAGCCTGATTGGTATTGCTATCCTTGTGTGGGGAATCATTCAGGTTATTTTCCTGTTTTTGGATTACAAGCATACGGAAGCCAGCAATGATGCGCAGATTGAGCAGTACATTTCTCCGGTCAACCTGCGTGCATCGGGTTATATTAAGAAGATCTATTTTACGGAACATCAGGAAGTGCACAAGGGTGACACATTGCTGGTGTTGGACGACCGGGAATATAAAATCCGTGTAATGGAAGCAGAAGCTGCTTTGAAGGATGCCATGGCAGGAGCCACGGTGATCGATGCTACATTGCAGACTACTCAGACTACTGCTTCTGTGTATGATTCTTCTATTTCTGAAATTGAAATCCGTCTGGCTAAGCTGGAGAAAGACCGCCAGCGTTATGAAAACCTGGTGCAGCGCAACGCTGCTACTCCCATTCAGCTGGAACAGATTGAAACGGAGTATTCGGCTTTGCAGCGCAAGCTGGAGGCTACCAAGCGTCAGCGTAAAGCTGCTTTGTCTGGTGTCAATGAGGTGTCTCATCGCCGTGAGAATGTAGAGGCTGGTATCCAACGTGCCACTGCAGCTTTGGAAATGGCTCGCTTGAACCTTTCGTACACGGTAGTGGTGGCTCCCTGTGATGGAAAGTTGGGCCGCCGTGCATTGGAGGAAGGTCAGTACATTACAGCCGGACAGACCATTACTTACATTTTGCCGGATACGCAGAAATGGGTAATTGCCAACTATAAGGAAACTCAGGTTGAGAATCTGGCTGTTGGTCAGGAAGTGAAAATTAAGGTGGACGCAGTCAGCGATAAGGAGTTTACAGGCAAGATTACCGCCATCTCTGGTGCTACCGGTTCTAAATACTCACTGGTGCCTACCGACAACTCGGCCGGTAACTTCGTGAAGATTCAGCAACGTATTCCTGTCCGTATCGATTTTGTCGGTTTGTCTAAGGAAGACAACGAACGGCTGGCAGCAGGTATGATGGTAGTGGTGAAAGCTAAACTGTAGTGCTATGCCATCTTATCCAAGAAATTATCCGTTCTATAACTGGGTGCCCAAGTGGTTGGGCATCCTGATATTGGTATTGCTGTTCATTCCTATCCTGACGGTGGGGGGAGTTTATTCCGTGAACAGCACCGAGATGATGAGCGGATTGGGCATCATTTCCGAACATATCACCTTTACCAATTTCGCTACTTCCATCGGTATGGCGGCTTTCTGTCCTTTCCTATACCGTCTGGTTGTGATTCGCCGGGAAAAGATGATGTGTCTGGCTGGCTTTTCGATGATGTATGTGCTCAGCTATATTTGTGCCGAGACAGACAGCGTCTTTTTGTTGGCTCTTTGCAGTGTGCTGATGGGTTTCCTGCGCATGGTGCTGATGATGGTCAATCTGTTTACACTGATTTTGTATGCCGGACACATCGAAGCTTATATGAAAATCAAACCGGGCCTGGAGCCTAGCAAAGGGGAAGATTGGGATAAGCTGGATGTGGAACGAAGCATAGCTCAACCGGGCATTTACTTGTTCTTTATGATATTGGGACAGCTGGGTACGTCTCTTACGGCATGGTTGGCTTTTGAATATGAATGGCAGTATGTTTACTACTACATGATGGGAATGTTGCTGGTGTGCATCCTGGTTATTTTTGTGACGATGCCTTATCACCGTTTTCCCAACAAACGCTTTCCTATCAACTTCCGGCAGTTTGGTAATGTGACACTTTTCTGCATTCCGCTGGTGTGCTTCACCTATGTGATGGTGTATGGAAAGGTGCTCGACTGGTGGGATGATCCGACTATCCGGATGGCTGCCATTACAGCTGTATTTACCGGTGCGTTGTTTTTCTATATGGAGTCTACTCATCGCAGTCCTTATTATTTGGTAGGGGTATTGAATCTGCGCACCATTCGTATGGGCGTGTTGTTCTATTTCCTGCTGATGTTCTTGAATTCCAGCGCGATGTTTGTCAATGTGTTCGCCGGGATTGGTATGAAACTGGACAATTGGCAAAATGCGATGTTGGGCAACTGGACCATGGCCGGCTATTTTATCGGAGGAATGGCTACCATCTTCCTGAGTATGAAAGGAGTTCACTTCAAGTATATTTTTGCCGGAGGCTTTTTGTTGCTGGGGCTGGCTGCCTTGTTCATGTATTTTGAGGTGCAGACTGCCGGATTGTATGAGCGTATGAAGTATCCCGTCATCATCCGTTCCACGGGCATGATGATGTTGTATTCGCTTATACCCACTTATGCAACCCAACGAATGCCTTATAAGTTTCTTTCATCGTGGATTTGTACCATGATTACTATCCGTATGGTGATTGCTCCAAGTTTGGGTGCGGCTGTTTACACAAACATACTGCAAGAACGTCAGCAGAACTACATCACACGTTATGCTCACGATATGGACTTAGTGAATCCGGATGCTGCAGCCACCTATACCAATACGGTGAGAGGAATGCAGTATCAGGGAAAAAGTGAAACCGAAGCAGCCAACATGGCAGCTATGTCTATGAAGGGCCGTGTGCAGGTGCAGGCAACCCTGACTACTGTGAAGGAAATGGCAGGATGGACATTCTATGCTTGCCTAGTTTGTATGATATTTGTATTGATAGTGCCTTATCCTAAACGAAAATTGCTAACTTAGCCGCCGTTTTTTATAAACCGGGTATAAGTTGGTAGTTATGGTAGTATTACAGGAAGGTTTATTGCAGCTTGATAAGAAATTGCTTAACCGTGAAAATATATGCAGTTCGGGAGGAAGGCTGACCGTCTTTCCTCCCTCTTTAAAGTCCCCTTTTCACACAACCGGACTCGGACTGGTTGTCTGCTGGCAGGGGAGTTTTACTTTTACTCTCAACCATAAGCTTTATGCTGCCAAGGCGGGCGAGACCTTGTTTATACCCGAGGAACATTTGTTTCAAGTAGAATCAGAATCACCCGATTTGGAAGTTTCCCTGTTGTTTTATCAGATAGAGCCTATCCGCGATATCATTGGCAATTCCGTCGTTTCCATGTATCTTTATTCGCAGCTCACACCAGACCCCTGTTATGTGTGGGCCACAGGTGAAGAAAGTGAACTGATGCATTATATGCAGCTGCTGGACGATACGCTCAAAAAAGAAGATAGTGTGTTTACGCTGTATGAACGGAAACTTCTTTTGTTGGGACTGACCTATCGAATCTGCTCCATTTATAACAAAAAACTGGTGACAGGTCAGGAAACAATGGGGCGCAAAAACGAAATTTTCATTCAGTTGATAGAACTGATTGAGAAGCATTATATGCAGGAAAGGGGAGTGGAATTCTATGCCGATAAGTTATGTCTTTCTCCCAAATATTTGTCGTCTATATCCAAAAGTATTTGCGGGTACACTGTTCAGGAACTGGTGTTTAAGGCCATCATCCGCAAAAGCATTGCGCTGCTGAAAAACAGCCAGAAGACAATTCAGGAAATATCCAATGAATTTGGGTTTCCCAATGCTTCTTATTTCGGAACCTTCTTCAAGAAGCAAATGGGAATGTCTCCTCAGCAATACAGAAACAGCATCGAATAGCCGATGCTGTTTCTATTGCACTTATCTGATTATTCTTTCTCGCCATAGGCAAGGTCGCCTGCATCTCCCAAGCCGGGAACGATGTAGGAATGTTCGTTGATTTCCGGATCAATGGCTGCGCACCAGATGGTTGTCTTTTCTTCCGGGAATACATTTTTAATGTGATCCACCGCTTGTTGGCTGGCAATGATAGATGCCACATGAATCTCGTCAGGATGCCCTTTCGTCAACATGGCCTGATAGCTCAGTTCCATGCTGCCGCCCGTTGCCAGCATCGGGTCTACTATAATCAGCGTCTTGCCGTCGATGCGGGGAGAAGCGATGTATTCAATGTGGATATCAAACTTCAGCGTATCTTTATATTTGCGGTAGGCAGATACAAACGCATTCTCTGCTTTGTCAAAATAACTTAGGAAACCTTGGTGAAACGGCAGGCCCGCCCGCAGAATCGTGCTGATGACCAGTGGGTTGTCCGGGGTGCTCACAGGGGCAATGCCCAGCGGCGTTTGGATGTTCTTTACAGAGTAGGCAAATTCTTTGCTCATCTCATAAGCCATGATTTCACCGATGCGCTCGATGTTGCGGCGGAAACGCAGACGGTCATTCTGCACTTCTACGTTTCTGATCTCCGATACATACTGGTTTAGGATCGAATTCGTTTTGCTAAAGTCAATAACTTTCATTATGAATAACGTTTAAAAATCGATAGAAGGGGACTATTATCCCGTTGATTGCTGCAAAGTAAATGATAATCTTTCAAATTGCAACATTCAGTTAGCAGATATTGTTAGTAATTTATAAAAGAGATTCCATTAGGGAAAAATTTCTCTAATAGCTTCCTCCTTTTCAAAGAAAGTATTACTTTTGTAGTCGGAAATACAAGGGGAAATTAACTCCCTTTATCCTTAAAGGTAAAAGAGATAATCAATAACATACCAAATTAATTAAATTAAGGAAAATGGCAAATTTAGATTTAAGCAAGTACGGTATCGTTGACGTGAAGGAAGTTCTCCACAACCCGTCATACGAAGTATTGTTCGCTGAAGAAACCAAAGCAGGTTTGGAAGGCTTCGAAAAAGGTCAGGTAACAGAATTGGATGCTGTGAACGTAATGACTGGTATTTATACTGGACGTTCTCCTAAAGATAAATTCTTCGTTTACAATGAAGCTAGCAAAGATACAGTATGGTGGACTTCTGAAGAATACAAGAACGACAACAAACCTTGCTCTGAAGAAGCTTGGGCTGACTTGAAGGCTAAAGCTGTAAAAGAATTGAGCGGCAAACGTTTGTTCGTAATGGATACTTTCTGTGGTGCAAACCCTGCTACTCGTCTGAAAGTGCGTTTCATCATGGAAGTAGCATGGCAGGCTCACTTCGTGAAGAACATGTTCATCCGTCCTACTGAAGAAGAATTGGCCAACTACGGTGAACCTGATTTCGTATCATTCAACGCTGCTAAGGCTAAAGTTGAAAACTACAAGGAATTGGGCTTGAACTCTGAAACTGCTACAGTATTCAACTTGAAGACAAACGAACAAGTTATCCTGAACACATGGTACGGTGGTGAAATGAAGAAGGGTATCTTCTCTATCATGAACTACCTGAACCCGTTGAGAGGTATCGCTTCTATGCACTGTTCTGCTAACACGAACATGGAAGGTACTGACTCTGCTATCTTCTTCGGTTTGTCTGGTACTGGTAAGACTACTTTGTCTACAGACCCGAAACGTAAGTTGATTGGTGATGACGAACACGGATGGGATAACGAAGGTGTATTCAACTACGAAGGTGGTTGCTACGCTAAGGTTATCAACTTGGATAAAGAATCTGAACCAGATATCTACAACGCTATCAAACGTAACGCTCTTCTTGAAAACGTTACTGTTGACGCTGAAGGTAAAATCAACTTCGCTGATAAGAGCGTAACTGAAAATACTCGTGTTTCTTATCCTATCCACCACATCGAAAACATCGTTAAACCGGTGTCTAAAGGTCCTCACGCAAAACAAGTTATCTTCTTGTCTGCTGACGCATTCGGTGTATTGCCTCCGGTATCTATCTTGAACGCTCAACAGGCTCAGTACTACTTCTTGTCAGGATTTACTGCTAAGTTGGCTGGTACAGAACGTGGTATCACTGAACCGACTCCGACATTCTCTGCTTGCTTCGGTGCTGCTTTCTTGAGCTTGCATCCTACTAAATATGCAGAAGAATTGGTTAAGAAGATGGAAATGACTGGTGCTAAGGCATACTTGGTTAACACTGGTTGGAACGGTACTGGCAAACGTATCTCTATCAAGGATACTCGTGGTATCATCGATGCTATCTTGGATGGTTCTATCGAAAAAGCTCCTACTAAGACTATTCCTTTCTTCGATTTCGTTGTTCCGACAGAATTGCCGGGTGTTGATCCGAAAATCTTGGATCCGCGCGATACTTATGCTGACGCTGCTCAGTGGGAAGAAAAAGCAAAAGACTTGGCTGGACGTTTCATCAAGAACTTCGCTAAGTTTACAGGTAACGAAGCTGGTAAGGCTTTGGTTGCTGCTGGTCCTGCACTCTAATCTGAGAATCAGATATAAATATAAAAGGCGGTTCGGTTTCGGACCGCCTTTTTGTTTCTAAAGTGTATTTTTTCTTACCTTTGTTCATAGTACTAATCTTGAAGCTACACGCAACATGATAAAAAAATTAAAGACTTTTTTAGCTGCCTTTTGTCTCTTCACCTCGGTCTATGCAGGTGCTACTGATTATACGAAAGGTCTTTCTATCTGGTTTGATACTCCTAATTCATTGCAAGGACGTGCTGTCTGGTATGGCGGACGCCCCGAATTGTGGGAGGGCAAAAATAAACCTCAGTCGGCCGGTGATACGGCTCAAAACCCCGATGTGACGTGGGAATCCCAATCGCTTCCTATCGGTAATGGTAGCTTGGGTGCCAATATCATGGGTTCGATTGAAGCCGAGCGCATCACGTTTAATGAAAAGACTTTGTGGAGAGGGGGACCGAATACAGCCAAGGGAGCCGATTATTACTGGAATGTGAATAAGCAGTCGGCTCATATATTGGATGATATCCGGAAAGCTTTCACGGAAGGCAATCAGCAGAAGGCTGAACAGCTGACGCGTCAGCATTTCAACAGTGAGGTGGCTTATGAATCTTATGGTGAATCTCCTTTCCGTTTTGGTAATTTCACTACGATGGGTGAGTTTTACATCGAAACGGGTCTCAATGTAATAGGCATGACGGATTACAAACGCATTCTGTCTCTGGATTCGGCACTGGCAGTGGTACAGTTTAAGAAAGACCAGGTGGCTTATCAGCGCAGTTATTTTATTTCATATCCGGCCAATACGATGGTGATTCGCTTTACAGCCGATACACCGGCTAAGCAGAACCTGGTTTTCAGCTATGCACCGAATCCGGTTTCCGAAGGACGCATGCAGGCCGATGGAAAGCAGGGATTGGTTTATTCGGGGGCATTGGATAATAATGGCATGCGCTATGTTATCCGTATTCAGGCTGAGTGTAAGGGGGGAAGCCTTACTAACTCCGATGGCAAACTATCGGTAAAGGGAGCGGATGAAGTGGTGTTCTATGTTACTGCCGATACAGATTATCAGCCGAATTTTGATCCGGATTTTAGCAATCCGCTGACGTATGTCGGTGTGAATCCGGATAGTACAACCAAACAGTGGATGACCAATGCCTTGTCTATGGGGTATGACAAACTGTTTGAACAGCATTATGCCGACTATGCTGCTTTGTTTAACCGGGTGAGTCTCAAACTCAATCCCAGTGTCTCTTTCTCCGAGATAGCCACTCCGCAACGCTTGCAGCGCTATCGTAAGGGGCAGCCCGATTACCATCTGGAGGAATTGTATTTCCAGTTTGGCCGTTACCTGCTGATAGCAAGTTCCCGTCCCGGTAATATGCCAGCCAATCTGCAGGGCATCTGGCATAACAATGTTGACGGTCCCTGGCGCGTAGACTATCACAATAATATCAATGTGCAAATGAACTACTGGCCGGCTTGTTCAACCAATCTGAGTGAATGTATGCTTCCTTTGGTTGATTTCATCCGTACGCTGGTGAAACCGGGTGAGAAGACAGCGCAGGCTTATTTCGGAGCACGTGGCTGGACTGCTTCCATTTCCGGCAATATCTTTGGCTTTACTACCCCGTTGGCCAGTCAGGATATGTCGTGGAACTTCAATCCGATGGCAGGCCCGTGGTTGGCTACTCATATCTGGGAGTATTACGATTATACCCGCGACATCCGTTTTTTGAAGGAAGTTGGATATGACCTCATTAAGAGCAGTGCCGATTTTGCAGTTGATTACCTTTGGCATAAACCCGATGGAACTTACACGGCTGCTCCTTCTACGTCGCCCGAACACGGACCGATTGATCAGGGCGCTACGTTTGTACATGCTGTAGTCCGGGAAATTCTGCTGGATGCGATTGAAGCCAGCAAGGTGCTCGGGGTCGATAAGAAAGAACGCAAACAGTGGCAGCATGTATTGGACAAGCTGGCACCTTATCAAATCGGACGCTATGGACAGCTGATGGAATGGTCAACGGATATAGATGATCCGAAAGACGAACACCGGCATGTCAATCATTTGTTTGGCTTACATCCGGGGCATACGGTTTCACCGATTACTACGCCAGAGTTGGCGAAGGCATCGAGAGTGGTGCTTGAACACCGCGGAGATGGTGCTACCGGCTGGAGTATGGGCTGGAAACTCAATCAGTGGGCACGTTTGCAAGATGGTAACCACGCCTACACTCTTTTCGGCAATCTGCTGAAAAACGGAACTTTAGACAATCTGTGGGATACGCATCCGCCTTTCCAGATTGATGGGAATTTTGGCGGTACGGCAGGAATCACGGAAATGCTGCTTCAGAGCCACATGGGCTTTATTCAGCTGTTGCCGGCTTTGCCGGATGCTTGGAAAGACGGTTCGGTTCGAGGCATCTGTGCCAAAGGTAACTTTGAAGTTGACTTGACGTGGAAGGACGGATTGTTGACAGAAGCTGTCATTCGCTCCGGTTCGGGTGAAGACTGCATCATCAAGTATGCCGGTGCCACTTTGAAGTTCAAGACGGTAAAGGGCCGTACCTATCGTATCGGGTATGATAAAGAGAAAAACGCGCTGCTTCAATAAGCGGTGCGGCCTGTTGAATCATAAATGTAAGAAAGGCTAAAGTTATTATGAAAAAACATCAACTATTTCTGTTGTGTATTTGGCTGTTGGCTGTTGCTCCTGGGGCCATTTCAGCCAAGGAGCGGGTGTATGATCTGGCCAAGCTGGGACTGAAGGCAGACAGCAAGCGAAATGCTAGTCCGGTACTTCGGAAAGTAATCGATAAAATCAAGGCCGAATGTGCACCTACCGATAGTGTCGTGTTGCGTTTTGCTCCTGGGCGTTATGAATTTCATGAGAAAGGAGCTTCGCAGCGTGAGTACTACATCTCTAATCACGACCAGGTCAACCCGAAGAAAGTAGGGTTGGCATTGGAAGGGTTTCATCATCTGACTCTCGACGGACAGGGAGCTGAACTGGTCTTTCATGGCCGCATGCTTCCGTTGGCTTTGGTGAATTCTGCACATTGTACCCTGCAGAATTTCCGTATTGATTTCGCCCATCCGCATATTGCGCAGATCAAGGTTGTGGAAAATTCACCTGCTGATGGCTTGACGTTCGAAGTAGCCCCCTGGGTGAATTACCGCATCACGAAGGACTCGGTGTTTGAAACCTATGGTGAAGGGTGGACTGCCCGCCAGGGAGTAGGCATTGCCTTTGAAGAGAAGACGAAACACCTGGTGTATCAGACCAGCGACTTGTATTATTCCACCAAGGGAGTGAAGGAGGTATCCCCCCGGGTATTGAACGCACCTGCATGGAAAAATGAGCGGCTGGTGCCCGGTACGGTGATTGCTATGCGTACTTGGGAGCGTCCTGCCCCGGGGATCTTCTTTTCCCACAATGTGAATACGACTGTGCGCAATGTAAAAGTGCATTATGCCGAAGGTATGGGTTTGCTGGCACAACTTTGTGAGAATATAACTCTTGACGGCTTCAGTGTTTGTCTGAAAGGCGAACAGGATCCACGTTACTTTACTACACAGGCAGATGCCACCCATTTTTCCGGTTGCAAAGGGCTGATTCTTTCCAAGAACGGACTCTATGAAGGGATGATGGATGATGCCATCAATGTGCATGGCACCTATCTGAAGGTTGTCAAGCGAATGGATGACCACACGTTGGTGGGACGCTATATGCACGACCAGTCGTGGGGTTTTGATTGGGGAAATCCGGGCGACCGTGTGCAGTTTATCCGTTCGGCAACGATGGATCTAATTGGGGAAGAAAACCGGATCACAGCCATTCGGCCGTATGATAAGGAGGAAGTGAAGGGAGCCCGTGAGTTTGTCATAACCTTTGAAAAGCCCGTAGCTGTTGAAATAAACGAGCATGCCGGTTTCGGTATCGAGAATCTGACCTGGACGCCTCAGGTGGTCTTTTCCGATAATGTTGTGCGTAATAATCGCGCACGAGGTGCTTTGTTCAGTACTCCGCAGGATGTGCTGGTAGAGAACAATCTCTTCGACCATACTTCGGGTACGGCTATTCTGCTGTGTGGTGACTGTAACGGCTGGTACGAGACCGGTGCATGCCGTAAGGTAGTCATACGCCACAACCGCTTTGTCAATGCGCTGACCAACCTGTTTCAGTTTACCAATGCGGTAATTTCCATTTATCCGGAAATCCCGAATCTTGCCGCGCAAGAGAAGTTTTTCCATGGAGGAAAAGACGGAGGAATTCTCATTGAAGATAATGTTTTTGAAACATTCGATGCTCCTATTCTCTATGCAAAGTCGGTAGACGGGCTGATTTACCGCCGCAATACAGTGAAAGTCAATTCGGATTATTCTCCGTTTCATTGGAACAAGGACCGTTTCCTGCTGGAGCGTGTCACGAATGTGAAGATTGCCGAGTAAGAAAAGAAGTGCCGATAAGACGGCCAATTGAATTGTTCTTGATGACTGCGCCCTCGTTTCCTTATGGTAGCGAGGGCGCAGTCATGTATATGAGTGAAAAAGAACCTATATTTAGTGCTTTGTCAGCTATTTGTTGATAAAAAATTATATCTTTACAGAAGTGGAATTTGGGATAAGAATTCTGCAGGTATGACCTGTTTGGGTCTGTTGAAAGTCAAAATTACGTAACACAGTTATAATATTGCCTAAAATGAAAACACGCTATTTTATCATCTTGCTCTGTTGGAAACGATAACTTGTATGGCCCAATGAAATTGTCATACAAGTAGTTTATCATAGCTTCCCGCTGCGTTTTGTAGGCATTAGGGTATAGTAGTAATAAAAAACCGCCCCACAGTGCATTCTTTTGCACGTGGGGCGGTTTTTATTTTCAAACTATTTGCTTTAAATCTTGTTGGCACGTTTACGTTCCAGTTCATCCAAGATGACTTTACGCATACGCATCGCCTTCGGAGTTACTTCCACATATTCATCTTCCTTGATATATTCAAGCGCTTCTTCCAAAGAGAACTGAACGGGCGGAATCAGGCGGGCTTTGTCGTCCGAGCCGGAAGCACGCATGTTGGTCAGTTTCTTTGATTTCGTTACGTTGATCACCAAGTCATTGTCGTGTGAGTGTTCACCTACTACCTGGCCGGCATAAACTTCTTCTTGCGGGAAGATGAAGAATTTACCGCGGTCTTGCAGCTTGTCGATAGCATAAGCAAAAGCAGTACCGCTTTCCATGGCAATCATTGAACCGTTGGTGCGGCGTTCAATTTCACCTTTGAACGGCTGATATTCCTTGAAGCGGTGAGCCATGATAGCTTCACCGGCTGAGGCTGTCAGTACGTTGGTACGCAAACCGATGATACCGCGTGAAGGCATGTTGAATTCGAGGTTGATACGTTCGCCGGTATTTTCCATCTTCACCATTTCACCTTTGCGGCGGGTCACCATATCGATAATCTTGCTGGAATACTCTTCCGGTACGTTGATAGTCAGCTCCTCAATCGGTTCGCATTTCACGCCGTCGATTTCTTTATAGATAACCTGCGGCTGACCCACCTGCAGTTCGTAACCTTCGCGGCGCATTGTCTCAATCAATACAGAAAGGTGCAGCACACCACGGCCGGATACAATCCACTTACCGTCTTCCTCACTCTTTTTCACACGGAGTGCCAGGTTCTTGTCGAGCTCTTTCGTCAGGCGGTCGTGGATGTGGCGAGAAGTCACAAACTTACCTTCCTTGCCGAAGAAGGGAGAGTCGTTGATGGTGAACAGCATGCTCATCGTCGGCTCGTCAATAGCGATAGGGGGCAATGCTTCCGGATTCTCGAAGTCGCACACTGTGTCGCCGATTTCGAAGCCTTCAATACCCACTAGTGCACAGATATCTCCAGAAGAAACTTCGCTTGTCTTTACACGGCCTAAGCCTTCGAACACGTGAAGTTCCTTGATTTTACTTTTCATCATTTCGCCGTTGCGTTTTGCCAGCGTAATATTCATTCCCTCTTTCAGGGTACCGCGGTGCACACGGCCTACGGCGATACGGCCTGTGTACGACGAATAGTCAAGCGAAGTAATCAACATCTGAGGTGTACCTTCCAGCTGTTCGGGAGCCGGAATGTTTTCCACGATGCAGTCGAGCAGCGGCGTAATGCTGTCGGTAGGATGCTGCCAGTCAGTGCTCATCCAGTTGTTCTTGGCCGAACCGTAGATTACGGGGAAGTCCAACTGTTCCTCTGTTGCATTCAAGCTGAACATCAGGTCGAACACCATTTCATACACTTCATCCGGGCGGCAGTTGGGTTTGTCCACCTTGTTGACTACCACAATAGGTTTCAGACCGATTTCCAAAGCTTTCTGCAGAACAAAGCGAGTCTGAGGCATCGGGCCTTCAAACGCGTCTACCAGCAGGATACATCCGTCTGCCATGTTCAACACACGTTCCACCTCACCGCCGAAGTCGCTGTGCCCCGGAGTGTCGATGATGTTAATTTTGGTGCCGTTGTAGTTGATGGATACGTTTTTGGAAAGAATGGTTATACCCCGTTCGCGCTCCAAGTCGTTGTTATCCAAGATAAGGTCACCACTATTCTTGTTGTTGCGGAGATTGCCCGCCAACAGCATCTTGTCAACCAATGTCGTTTTCCCATGGTCCACATGGGCAATGATTGCAATGTTTCTAATGTTTTGCATATAATACCTATTATTTGCCTGCAAAGGTACGAAATAAGGATTAGAAAATTATGAAAAGATTGCAATTTTTTCTTGTAAATCGTTGTAGGATATAAAGATAATGCCTATCTTTGCACGCTCAAAAGAATTATTTACTATATTAAAATTCTAGGAATTATGTATTTAGATGCTGCTAAAAAGCAAGAAATCTTCGGAAAGTACGGAAAGTCTAACACTGATACTGGCTCAGCTGAGGCGCAGATAGCTTTGTTTTCATACCGTATTTCTCACCTGACTGAGCACATGAAGCTCAACAGAAAAGATTATAGTACAGAAAGAGCTTTGACAATGTTGGTAGGTAAGCGTCGTCGCTTGCTCGATTACCTGAAGGCTAAAGATATCGAAAGATATCGTGCTATTGTGAAAGAGCTCGGTTTGCGTAAGTAATCTACTTGCTGCGAAAAGATTAAAAGACCGTCTTTCCATAAGGGAAAGACGGTCTTTTTTTGTGCCTTTTGTTGTCTTATCGTTGTCGGTCAGTCTGTTGTCTGTATAAAATAAAGCCCCAACTTTCACAAGCTGAGGCTTTTACTGTCTCTTGAAAGTCTTGTGATTTATCACACACAATGAGTGGCATGCGTTATCAACAAAGTTTTACTTTCACGATTTCAATCCCAAACCAATATCTATTCATAGGGCACGTAAACGTCCCTTTCATTTTGTAAAATATATATTTATATTTGTGTTGTGTTTCATGATTGGGCCATCACAGAATACATTTTTTAATTCTGTTCAAAGGTATATATTATTTACAATATATTCAAATGGTTTAAATTGGTTTAAAAAACAGATTAATCAGCTGTTTTCTATGTTTAGACATGTGCTTTTCCTCTTTTTCTTCTTTTTTTTTATTTTCCTGCTTTCCTGCTGCTTTTTTCATTGCCTCTTTTTTCTACAAAAGGATATTTCTTGCTTTATCATTGCTGCTGTGTGAAGATTTTGCTATTTTTGCAGTATTAACATGATAAATTATTACCTTTAACAACAAAAATACTTTCAATATGGATACAAGTAAAATCGTAGGAGAAAAAATCAAATCACTTCGAGAGGAAAAATCTATTACGATGGAAGAATTGGCACAACGTTCGGGTCTGGCTATCGAACAGGTGGAGCGGATTGAAAACAATGTGGATATTCCTTCCCTTGCTCCGCTAATCAAGATAGCCCGTGTGTTGGGAGTACGTCTGGGCACTTTCCTCGATGATCAGGATGAGGTGGGTCCGGTGGTGTGCCGCAAGCATGAAGCTAAGGATGCCATCAGCTTCTCCAACAATGCCATTCATTCACGCAAGCACATGGAATATCATTCGTTGTCGAAGTCGAAAGCCGACCGTCACATGGAGCCTTTTATTATCGATGTGATGCCGACGCAGGACAGCGACTTTGTCCTGTCTTCACACGAAGGTGAAGAGTTTATTATGGTAATGGAAGGGGTGATGGAAATCAGCTACGGCAAAAACACGTATCTGCTGGAAGAGGGTGACAGCATCTACTATGATTCCATCGTTCCTCATCACGTGCATGCTTATGAAGGGCAGTCTGCCAAGATTCTGGCAGTAATTTATACTCCTATTTAACTCTTGTGCCTGATAGAAGAAGATCAGGTTTTTTATAGAATCACGATTGAATTTATATATACAAGGTGCTCCCATCCGGTGAAGGGTGGGAGTCTTTATCTTTATACAAATACAAACTAACTATTTTTTATTGACATGCAATTATTTGATCGTACGTTGGGGCAATGGCTGGAACATTGGGCTGAAGTGACCCCAGATAAAGAATATATCGTATATTCCGATCGAAATCTCCGTTTCACCTGGAGCCAGTTCAACCGTCGTGTGGACGATATGGCCAAGGGGCTTGTTGCCATTGGTGTGGAGCGGGGTACTCACGTAGGCATTTGGGCGGCGAATGTGCCCGATTGGCTCACACTGTTGTATGCCTGTGCCAAGATCGGTGCGGTGTATGTGACGGTGAATACCAATTACAAACAGTCGGAACTGGAGTATCTTTGCCGGCATTCGGATATGCATACGCTCTGTATTGTGAGCGGCGAGAAAGACAGTGATTTTGTGCAGATGACGTATGCTATGCTTCCCGAACTGAAGACCTGTGAGCGGGGACATCTGAAGAGTGAACAGTTTCCGCACATGAAGAATGTGATTTACCTGGGACCGGAGAAGCACCGGGGGATGTACAACACTTCCGAGATGCTGCTGTTGGGCCAGAATGTAGATGACGACCGGCTGGATGAACTGAAGGCAAGAGTGAACTGCCACGATGTGGTGAATATGCAATATACATCGGGCACTACGGGATTTCCGAAGGGGGTGATGCTGACACATTACAATATTACGAACAACGGATACCTGACGGGAGAGCATATGAAGTTTACGGCCGACGATAAACTTTGTTGCTGTGTGCCGCTGTTTCATTGCTTCGGTGTGGTGCTTGCCACGATGAACTGCCTGACGCACGGATGTACGCAGGTGATGGTGGAGCGTTTCGACCCGCTTGTGGTGCTGGCATCGGTTCATAAAGAACGCTGCACGGCATTGTATGGGGTGCCCACGATGTTTATTGCCGAATTGCATCATCCGATGTTCGATCTCTTCGACTTGTCCTGTTTGCGTACAGGTATCATGGCCGGTTCGCTTTGTCCGGTGGAACTGATGAAGCAGGTAGAGGAAAAGATGCATATGAAAGTGACCAGTGTGTACGGGCTCACAGAAGCAGCTCCCGGTATGACTGCCAGCCGTATTGACGATTCGTTTGATGTGCGCTGTTATACGGTGGGCCGCGACTTCGAATTTACCGAAGTCAAGGTGGTTGATCCGGAAACGGGTAGGGAATGTCCTCCCGGAGTGCCGGGTGAAATGTGCAACCGCGGCTATAACACCATGAAGGGCTACTATAAAAATCCTGAAGCCACTGCTGAGGTAATCGATGCCGAAGGCTTTCTCCATACCGGTGATATCGGAGTGAAGGATGCCGAAGGCAATTATCGCATTACCGGCCGCATCAAGGACATGATTATCCGGGGCGGTGAAAATATCTATCCGCGTGAGATAGAAGAATTCCTTTATCAGATGGAGGGGGTGAAAGACGTGCAGGTGGTCGGTATCCCGTCGCGGAGATACGGCGAAGCTGTGGGAGCTTTCATTATCTTGCGCGAAGGTGTGAAGATGCAGACAGAAGACGTGCGTGATTTCTGCCGGAATAAGATTGCCCGTTACAAGATACCCAAATACATTTTCTTTGTGGACGAGTTTCCGATGACAGGCAGCGGGAAGATTCAGAAGTTCAAGTTGAAGGACATCGGCTTGAAACTTTGCAAGCAGCAAGGAATAGAGATTATCTGATTCTTCACTGCATAAAAAAACGAGAAGGGGTCGTCAGTCTTTTTAAAGAACATTCCGGCACCTTCTCGTTTGCTGTTTTATATCAGAGACTAAATAAATTCGTCACCCAGCTGCATTTGAGCATCATTGACATACTTGCGGATGGCATGCTCTTCGTCTTTCCGGCAGATGAGCAGCACATTGTTTGATTCTGCAACCAGATACCCTTCCAGTCCGTCGATGACAGCCAGCTTTCCTTTCGGCAATACGACGATGTTGTCTTTGCAGTTGTATAACTGGGAGTGGCATTTCAGAGCGACATTGCCCGATGCATCTTTTTCAGACAAATCATAGAGAGACCCCCATGTGCCCAGATCAGACCATCCGAAATCACCTAAGGACACAAACACATTGTCTGCCTTCTCCATCACGCCTATATCGATGGACACATTCGGGCAGGCCGGGAAGTTTTCTTCAATGAATGCTTTCTCGTTTTCGGTGGCATACACCTCCGGGTTGCTGCCTAACTTGGCAGCCAGTTCGGGAAGCAGTCTTTCTCCGGTGTTGATGATGGAATTCACGTTCCACATAAACAGTCCCGAATTCCAATAGAACTCACCGCTTTCCAGAAAAATTTTAGCCAGCTCCAACTCCGGTTTTTCAGTGAACGTCTTTACCTTGTAAAAATTGTCACCCACAGGTTCGTCAATCTGAATGTAGCCGTAACCTGTTTCCGGTCGGTTCGGCTTGATGCCCAAGGTCAATAGTTTGTCCGATTGTGCCACGAAGTCCAGTCCTTTCTTCACCGTATCCAAGAATTCCTCTTCTTTTAATATAAGGTGATCGGAAGGAGCCACTACGATGTTGGCATTCGGATTGCGTGCTTTGATGTGATAAGAAGCCCAAGCAATGCAAGGAGCCGTATTTCTTCTGGCAGGTTCAAGCAGAATCTGTTCATCTTTCAGTTCGGGTAATTGCTCTCTCACCAAATCGGCATACATGGCGTTGGTAACGATGAGGATGTTTTCAGTCGGAATGATTTTTTTGAACCGGTCCAGTGTCATCTGCAGCAGCGAACGCCCCGTGCCGAAAAAATCCAAGAACTGTTTGGGAAGTGATTTTCGGCTGAACGGCCAGAATCGGCTTCCGATTCCACCTCCCATAATTACGCAGTAACTGTTTTTATCTATCATGATGGTTTTTCTATTGTTAATGTTGTGCTAATGTAGCCCTTTTTATCCAATGGAACATCGTTTCAGCTCTGAAAACTTATTTTTTTCGATTTTTTTTCGCCAAACTATTGCAGATTCAAAAAAAAGCTGTACCTTTGCATCGCAATTGAGAAACAAACCTACTCAATGATAAAATAATCAGTTGCCCAGATGGCGGAATCGGTAGACGCGCTGGTCTCAAACACCAGTGGATTCACTTCCATCCCGGTTCGACCCCGGGTCTGGGTACAAAGCTAAGCAGTGAAAATTGCTTAGCTTTTTTGTTTTTACCCGATTTCCCCACGCAGGTGTGCAACTCCTCTACACATGTAGAAAATTACATTGAATATATCGTCGTAAGGGTATAGATTAGGCAACATACTCCCAGTAGTAAAGCTGCAAAAGACCATTTAGTAAAAGATTTATCTTTTGTTTTGATGCCGTATGTTAAACCTATGATACCACATATGGGTATGCCTATTGGTATAATGAAATAACCTAAGAACATCAATCCTACAAGCATGATAATGCTCAT
>Garth_p1__coassemble_663_pt1 | contig 31394 bp, 19 predicted proteins | sample Garth_p1__metabat2_low_PE_032 | metagenome-assembled genome bin Garth_p1
CCACTCTCTCGGAAAGCGGGTGCAAAAGTAGTGCTTTTACACATACCAGCCAAATGTTAGAACAAGAATATTCCATTTTTTTCAAATCAAAATCCACAAATAGTTGATTAACAAGTTTATGATAACACGTCTACAGACAGCCATAAGGTTGAGTAGTGTTGAGAATACACCATTATATTATCACGCGCGCGCGTTAAACACACCGAGCACATTTGAAATGAGACAGCAGCTACTTTGCTGGTTTGCTAGCAAAGAGTACCCTGTCACATAGAATCCGGAACGGCAAAGCGGATGCAAAGTCTCGATGCAAAGAACCAGCCACTCCATATCCTCCTACTGCAGCATAGACAGAAGAAGGCATAAAAAACAAACTATTTTCCCTATAATCACAAAGAAATCTTACTTTTTTCGTATTTTTGTCCCAATATGCATGTTTAAACTTACATAGCTACACCGAATAAAAGGATGAAAGTAATAGATTTGATACATAGTAATGAAAAAACAGCTTTTTCATTCGAAATTCTTCCACCGCTCAAAGGCACTGGGATTGAAAAATTATACGACACAATTGACACATTGCGTGAGTTTGATCCGAAATATATCAACATCACAACCCATCGCAGTGAATATGTATATAAAGATTTAGGCAATGGACTCTTCCAGCGAAACCGTTTAAGAAGACGCCCCGGCACCGTTGCCGTAGCAGCAGCTATTCAGAACAAATACAACATTACGGTTGTTCCTCATATTCTATGCAGCGGATTCACCCGCGAAGAAACAGAGTATGTGCTGCTCGATTTACAGTTTCTGAACATCACAGACTTACTGGTGCTCCGGGGGGACAAAGCCAAGCATGAGGCTGTTTTTACTCCCGAAAGCGACGGCTACAACCATGCCATTGAACTGCAGGAGCAGATTAATCAATTCAACAGAGGAATTTTTGTTGACGGATCGGAAATGAAAATCACCAATACTCCATTCTCTTATGGTGTGGCTTGCTACCCAGAAAAGCATGAGGAAGCTCCCAATATGGAAAGTGATCTTTACTGGCTGAAGAAAAAGGCTGAAGCAGGTGCAGAATATGCTGTAACCCAATTGTTTTATGACAATAAAAAATATTTTGAATTTGTCAGATTAGCCAAAGAAGCCGGCATCAATATCCCCATTATCCCCGGTATCAAACCGTTCAAAAAACTTTCTCAACTAAGCATGGTTCCCAAGACTTTTAAAATTGACATGCCAGAAGAATTAGTAAAAGAAGCATTAAAATGCAAGAACGATGCCGAAGCCGAACAAGTGGGAATCGAATGGTGTGCCAACCAGTGCAGGGAATTGATGGCTCATGGCGTGCCCAGTATTCACTTCTACTCCATTGGAGCCGTAAACAGCATTAAGGAAGTAGCTAAAATGATTTATTAACATGTTTTTCAAAGACGTAATCGGACAAGAAGAAAGTAAGCAACGCCTCCTTCAGGAAGTAAAAGAAGGACGCATTCCGCATGCACAACTCTTTTGCGGCCCCGAAGGAGTGGGGAAACTTCCCCTGGCCATTGCTTATGCACGCTACATCAGTTGCACCCACAGAGGAGAAACCGATGCATGCGGTGTATGTCCGTCGTGTGTGAAATTCAATAAGCTGGTTCATCCCGACGTACATTTTATCTATCCGATTGTCAATAAAGCCAAAAGTCCGAAAGTTTCTATTTGTACTGATTTTCTAGTACAGTGGAGAGAACAAGTGCTTGAGGCTCCTTACTTCAACCTCAATCACTGGCTGAAAAGGATAGATGCCAACAATAAACAAGCACAGATTTTTGCCGGTGAAAGTGATGAGATTCTGAAAAAGCTAAGCTTGAAGTCGAGTGAGGGAGGGTTTAAAATCACCATTCTTTGGCTGCCGGAGAAAATGCACCCGGTATTTGCAAACAAAATACTCAAGCTCCTGGAAGAACCGCCTCAGCAAACGCTGTTTTTGCTGCTCTCAGAATCACCGGATCTGATTCTGCCCACCATATTGAGTCGTTGTCAGCGCATCAATATACACAGGATTGACGAGAGCAGCATCAACCAGACACTGCAGACCCGCTATCATGTGTTACCGGCAGACAGCATAAACATCGCGCACCAAGCCAATGGCAACTTCATCAAAGCATTGGAAACCATCCATCTGAATGAAGAAAACCAACTGTTTTTCGAGTTGTTCGTGAGCCTGATGCGACTCTCATACCAGCGTAAAATCAGAGAGATGAAAATGTGGAGCGAGCAGGTAGCCAGCATGGGACGGGAACGGCAAAAGAATTTTTTGGAGTATTGCCAGCACATGATACGAGAAAGTTTCATCTTCAATTTACACCAGCGTGAACTGACGTACATGGCGGTCAATGAACAACAGTTTGCCACTCGTTTTTCCCCATTTGTCAATGAGAGGAACGTCATAGGCATTATGAATGAACTGAGTGAAGCACAACAGCATATTGAACAGAACGTAAATGCTAAAATGGTATTTTTTGACTTCTCGCTGAAGATCATCGTACTGTTAAAGCAATAATAAATATATCAACTATGGAATATAAACTTCATAATGGGAGTGGCCACCTTTGCTGCAAAGGATGCTCCCGACAAGATAACAAACTAAACACATACGACTGGCTCGCTGATATCCCCGGCAATTCGGAAGAAAGCGACATGGTGGAGGTGCAATTTAAAAATACACGCAAGGGATACTATAAAAACAGCAACAAGATCAAACTGGAAAAAGGAGATATTGTTGCCGTAGAAGCGGCTCCCGGACATGATATCGGTGTGGTTACGCTTACCGGACGACTGGTTCCCCTGCAAATGAGAAAAGCCAACCTCAAGCCGGATGCCGAGATTAAACGTATCTACCGAAAGGCCAAACCAGTCGATATGGAGAAATTCAACGAAGCAAAAAGCAAGGAGCATGCAACCATGATCCGTGCCCGCCAGATTGCTCTGAATCTCAACCTGAACATGAAAATCGGTGATGTGGAATATCAGGGCGACGGCAACAAAGCCATCTTCTATTACATTGCCGACGAGCGCGTGGATTTCCGTCAGCTCATCAAAGTGCTGGCAGAAGCTTTCCGTGTACGAATCGAAATGAAACAGATCGGTGCGCGCCAGGAAGCAGGACGTATCGGAGGAATCGGTCCCTGCGGACGGGAACTCTGCTGTGCCACCTGGATGACCAGTTTTGTGTCGGTATCTACCAGCGCAGCCCGTTTCCAGGATATTTCCCTCAATCCGCAAAAGTTGGCCGGACAGTGTGCCAAACTTAAATGCTGCCTCAACTATGAAGTGGACTGCTATGTAGAAGCTCAGAAACGGTTACCGTCGAAGGAAATCGAGCTCATAACTAAGGATGCAACCTATTATTTCTTCAAGGCGGATATCCTGAGCAATCAGATTTCATATTCTACTGACAAAGCCTTCCCTGCCAATCTGGTCACCATCAGTGGAAAACGTGCTTTTGAGGTCATTGCCATGAACAAAAAAGGCATGAAGCCTGATAGCCTGATAGAAGAAGAAAGAAACAGCGAACCGAAAAAACCGGTGGATTTATTGGAACAAGAAAGTGTTACTCGCTTTGACCGCAGCCGAGGCAAAGACAACAGCAGCCGAAACAAAAAGAAAAAGAAAGGCAACAATAATCGCCAGCAACAGCCGGCCGATGCTGTCAATGCTGCACCGACGGTAGAAAACGGAAACAAACCGGAAAAGGAAAATAAACCGAAAAACAACCGGAACAAAGGACGAAACGGGGAAGACAAGCATGCTGATGCACAACAGGAGCGTCCCAAAAATCAGGAGAAAAAGGAGCGCCAGCAGCAACAACAGCAGCAAGAGCGACCCAAAAATCAGGAAAAAAAGAAACGCCAGCAGCAACAACAGCAACAGCAGCAAGAGCGACCCAAAAATCAGGAGAAAAAGGAGCGCCAGCAGCAACAACAGCAACAACAGCAACAACAGCAAGAGCGACCCAAAAATCAAGAGAAAAAGGAACGCCAGCAGCAACAGCAGGAACGCCGTCCTTCCGCGGAACAAACAGGAAAAGACACCCCTAATGCTGCTGCAGAGTAATCAACTCACTCAAAATGAAAAAAACTTTCAAAAAAAGTATATTATGGCTGCTTGCCACCTGTGTGGCAGCAGCTTGCACAAACAAGTCTGTTGTGTATCACTCTTACCACACCCTTTCTCACGAAGGATGGGGAAAGAGTGATACCCTCTTTTTCCATATCCCCATGAACGACAGTGTGCCAACCACTCTCCGGTTGTATGCTGAAATACGAAACAAGACAAGCTATCCATACCATAACTTACACCTACTCATCAGCCACAACCTTACTGACACTGCCCGATGGCAGACAGACACCATTGCTTTCCAGCTGGCCGACTCAACCGGTAAATGGACAGGCAAAGGCTGGGGAGGTATTTATCAATCGGAACAGTTGATCCGCAGCATACCTTCCAACTGCCAGGGCAACTACACGATGAAAGTGATAAGCAACATGAAAGACAGCTACCTGCCGGGAATCAGCAATGTAGGAGTGCGAATCGAGAAGGAGTAAACCTACAGACGTCTCCCTCGCCCGGCATCCAGCCTCAGGAAAATAAACAGCAGAATGGTGAATCCCCATAGAGACGAGCCGCCATAACTGAAAAACGGCAGCGGGATACCAATCACAGGGGTCAGTCCCAACACCATACCGATATTAATAAACAAGTGGAAGAGAAAAATACTCACCACCGAATACCCGTATGCACGGCCGAATGTGGAAGGCTGTCGCTCGGCCAGAAAGATAAGCCGCAAGATCAACGCCAGAAAAACAATCAGTACAGCAGCCGAACCCACAAAGCCCTGCTCCTCGCCCACCGTGCAGAAAATGAAGTCAGTGTCCTGTTCGGGAACATATTTCAACTTCGTCTGCGTTCCGTTCAGGAACCCTTTACCGGTAAGTCCACCCGAACCGATGGCAATTTTAGACTGATTGACATTATACCCCGCTCCGGTGAGGTCTTCTTCCAAGCCCAATACCACCTTGATACGAATCTGCTGATGAGGTTCCAGCACCTTATCGAACACGTAATTACTGGAATAAAGAAATCCTACAGAGGCGATGGTAAACAACCCTATCAGGAAATAGGAACTCTGCCGTTCACTCAATGCCAGATAGAAAAGATAACACACCACAGCCGTACACAGTCCCCACTGCACCCACACCAGACTGAAATGCACAATATACTCAGAAACCAGGTAGGCCAGCAGCAATACCAGTATCGTTCCCCCCATAATAATCCGCGTGGGCACAGTCTTCTTTCTGTATACCCACACCATACCGCCTGCAAACATCAGGATGAGAAACAGGACGATAAATTCTCCCAACGGAGTCGGAGTGTCGGCAATAAACACCTCGTTGAATCGGATACCCACCACAAAATAAATCACAGCACAGACACCAGCAAAAAGAACCACGCCCGGCATACCTTCACGATAGAGCACCAAGAAGAAGGATATATAGACCAAAGCAGACCCCGTTTCCCGTTGAGCCACAATCAGCAACATGGGCAAAAGGATAATCACACCCAACATAAAAGCACACTTCTCCCGCTTGATACTAAACGAGTAAGCGTTCATATATTTAGCCAAAGCCAAGGCTGTGGCAAATTTGGCAAATTCGGCAGGCTGCAGATTCACCGGACCTAATTTGATCCAGGAGTAAGAGCCCTTGATATCTTCGGCCACAAAAGGAGTGATAAACAGCAGGACAACAAACCCGACATACAACAAATAGGCAAACATATCATACATCCGGTCCTCCAGCATCAGCAACACAAATCCCAGTCCGAAAGAACAGATAATCCAGACAAACTGCTTTCCCGCACGCGTCGAGAAATCCAGGAAATCACGGTCACTATAATCATAGCTAGCCCCGCAGACACTGAACCAGCCAGCTACAATCAACAGTAAATAAATACCAATTGTTACCCAGTCCAATGTTTTCCACACACTATCGTTCCTCGTTACCATACAAAATAATTCTTTTACTGATTTCTTCTGCTCTTACTTCATTTTGAGGAGACAACTTCCCCTTCATATACTGTTCCATCATCAAAGCACCGATAGGCACACCGTAGGTAGCTCCCCAACCGCCATTCTCCACATACACGGCAATAGCAATCTTCGGCTGAGTCATCGGCGCAAACCCCATAAACACGGAATGGTCATGTCCGCGGTTCTGCGCCGTACCCGTCTTGCCACAAGCCTCCAGGTCGGGCACCATCATCGAAAGCATCCTGCACGTACCACCGGTAGCTGCTCCCCTCATACCCTGAGCCACCGATTCATAATGCCGCGGTTCAATGGTAGTATATCGCGGAGTGCGATACAGGCTGTCCAATGAATTATCCTGGATTTCCTTCACGATATGCGGGGTCACAAAATAGCCCCTATTGGCAATCGTTGCACCCAAGTTGGCTATCTGAAGAGGAGTCGACAAGATTTCTCCCTGACCGATAGAGATACTGATTACGGTCAGCCCGTTCCAATGCCCCCGGTAGGCCTTATCATAAAACTGAGCATTCGGTATCAGCCCTCTCTTTTCACCCGGCAGATCCACACCCAGTTTATATCCAAATCCCTGCGACACCATGTGGTCTTTCCACACAGTAATGGCATTCTGAGGCGAACCATACTTCCGGTCGCCAAACATACGGAACAGCCCCCAGCAAAAATAAGAGTTGCAAGAAGTAGCAATAGCCGGAATCAGCGGAAGCGGTGCACCATGAGAGTGGCAGCCCACAGTGAGCCTACCGTAATGAAAGCCATGCGAACAAGGAAACATCGGACTTTGCTCCGTAATGATACCTTCCTCCAGAAAGACCAGCCCCTGCGCTGTTTTAAAGGTAGAACCGGGAGGATAAACCCCCATCAGCGCCCGGTTCAGCAAAGGTTTCGTCCTATTCCGCTGCAGCATCAAGTGGTTCTTTCCGCGCTGACGGCCAATCATCAAGTGAGGGTCATAATTAGGAGAAGAAACCAGACAGAGAATTTCTCCCGTCTCCGGCTCAATGGCCACGATACTGCCAATTTTATTTTTCAGCAGCCTTTCACCCAGCATCTGCAAATCAATGTCAATGCTCAACGTCAGGTTTTTGCCCGGCACCGAGGGACGGTCATACTTCCCGTCCATGTAGTGTCCCTGAATACGTCCGTGCGCATCGCGGAGCAGCACTTCCACTCCTTTCTCACCACGCAAATACTTCTCATACGATTTTTCAACACCGAGTTTTCCCACATAGTCACCCCGTATGTAATAACCGTCCTTGTCCGCTTCCATCTCTTTCGCCGACACCTCACCGATATCGCCCAAAGCATGTGCAGCCGCATCATAGGCATATTGCCGGATGGTACGCCGCTGGATATAAAAACCCGGAAACTTAAACAGCTTCTCCTGAAAAATGCCACACTCCTCCGCCGAAAGCTGTGCCATAAAAAGCTGGTTGGTATAGCGTGAATAGCCCGGATTACGCCGGCGGTCCTTCATGTCACTCATGATTTTCAGAAACTGCTCACGCGTGATGTTCAGTGATTCGCACAAATCGAGCGTATCCAGATTTTCTATTTCCTTGGGAACGACCGATATATCATAAGCCGGTTGGTTGAACACCAGCAACTTCCCCGTGCGGTCGTAGATTGCCCCGCGCGACGGATACTGAATCTTATTCAAAAAAGCATTGCTATCGGCATATTTCTTATAATCATCCGTGGTAATCTGCAGCACAAAGAGCCGAATCAGATACACCAGAACAATAAACGAAGCGATTCCGCCGATTACAAATTTACGTTTTTCTAACCTATAATCTTTTGCCATTTCTACTTTCTTATACCTTCCACAGCCACAACACAAGTCACAGTCAAAATCGTGCTCAGCAGCACCCGCAATAGCAGCAGCCCTATATTGGCAAATGAAAAGAACTCAATCGAAAGCAGAGCCAAGCTATGAACAAACACACCAGCCGTGATGTATTTCAAGAAAGGATTAATCCCCATCGTCTTGAAAGAAGGAACGAAACCCTCCAGACTATCACGCGGAGTGAACAGCCTCAACAGCGAAGGACGGAGAAAAGCCAGCAAGACAGTAGCTGCTGCATTCATGCCCGGCGTGTCAGAAAACACATCAATGGTAAGTCCGAAAAAGAACGCCCACAGCATCAGTTCGTTCCTAGACGTTGAGGAATTAAATTTCAGAATAAAATATATATAAAGAAAAGGAACCGCATATCCTCCAATATGCACATTATTTAAAATAAGCACCTGCAATAGTGTCAAGCCTACAAACCATGCAAGTCGATGTATATAGGTGATGATCATTTTTTCATTACTTTGTTTTCTAGTTTTTTCTGCTCTTCCTGACCGTTTCGGGCCACCACACGCACATCATTCAACTTACCGAAATCGGTAGCCAGCTTAATTTTCAACAGATAAGACAATCCGTCGTTCGAGTCGGCCATATCGGCCACCGTGCCCACCATCAGTCCCTCCGGAAACACCGTCGAGAAACCGCTGGTCACCACCGTATCGCCCAGATTAAACTCCGCATGACGCGGCAAATCTTTCAAGTAAGCATAACGGGAATCTCCCTGCTCCCATTTCAGATAACCGAAGTAATCACTGCCCACAATCTTACAGCTGATATTCGATTTGCTGTTCAACACGGAAATAACCACCGCATAAGAAGGCGAAGTTTCATACACAATGCCCACGATACCATTTCCGTCCACAACTCCCATTTCAGGGCGGATACCGGCATCAGCCCCCCTGTCGAGCGTTATATAATTGTCGGGCAAAGCCAGACTGTTCTTTATCACATGCGCCTTAAACAGCCGATAATCCTTTTGAGGTATCTGGCGGATACTGTTGATTGTAAACGAATCCACCTGATGCTCCTTCAACGCTTTTTCCAGATTCGTAATCTGCTGTTCGAGTAACATATTCCTATCCAGCAAATCCTCATTAATGGATTTGAGATGAAAATAGGAAGAAATTCCACCAGAGACCTCATAAACTGTCCCCGCAACGGCATTGGCAGAAGTAAAGTAAACACTCTGCTGATACCGGTTGAACCGGAATAACAAAACAAAACTGGCCACCTCCAACAAAACAAAGAGGAACCAGTAATTGTATTTTAAAAGGAAGTTTATTAAATTCCGCATGGATACTATGATTCAAAATACTAAATGCCAATCTGCCAATACGCTAAGGAATCACAACAGGAGGACATACCTTAGTGCGTTGGCAGATTGACATCTGAACTATACAATTTATCTCATCAAGAAAGAGAAACGGTCTACATTCTTCAATGCCACTCCCGTTCCCTTTGCTACAGAGTGCAAGGGATCTTCTGCAATATGGAAAGGAATGTTGATTTTGTCAGTCAACCGCTTATCCAATCCGCGAAGCAACGCTCCACCACCAGACAGATAAATGCCATTGTGCACAATATCAGCATACAATTCCGGAGGAGTACTTTCCAATGCGCTCAGAATAGCCGTTTCAATCTTAGAAATTGATTTTTCCAAGCAATGAGCAATCTCCTGATAGCACACAGGCACCTCCATCGGGAGAGCCGTGATACGGTTCGGACCATAAACGATATAATCTTCAGGAGCAGCATCACCCAGCTCAGTCAGTGCGGCACCCACGCTAATTTTGATGCGCTCTGCCATACGTTCACTCACCTTCACGTTATGCTGACGACTCATATATTCACGGATATCCTCAGTCAAGTCATCACCTGCCACACGGATAGAGTTGTTTGACACGATACCGCCCAGAGAAATGACAGCAATTTCGGTCGATCCACCCCCTATATCCACAATCATGTTTCCTTCCGGAGCCTCAACGTCGATGCCGATACCGATAGCAGCAGCCATCGGTTCGAAAATCAAATAAACATCGCGTCCACCGGCATGTTCGGCAGAGTCACGAACGGCACGCAACTCCACTTCCGTACTGCCAGAAGGGACACCGATAACCATGCGCAAAGACGGTGAAAACAAGTGATTATGCGTATTTACCCGCTTAATCAGGCCGCGCATCATCTGCTCACAAGCATAAAAGTCGGCAATCACCCCGTCTCTCAACGGGCGGATAGTCCGGATATTATCGTGCGTCTTCTCATGCATCAGCTTCGCCTTCTCTCCTACGGCTATCATTTTATCCGTACGACGATCCAAAGCTACCACCGAAGGTTCATCCACCACGATTTTACCGTTTGTGATGATGATGGTATTGGCAGTACCCAAGTCCATCGCAATTTCTTGTGTAAAAGAAAATAATCCCATTCTCTAAATTTTCTGTTTTTTAGTGTTTAAAATGACGAATACCGGTAGTCACCATCGCCATGCCATGCTCATTGCAGTAAGCAAAAGACAATTCGTCTTTGATAGATCCGCCCGGTTGGATAACAGCCGTCACGCCTTCCTTGTCAGCAATTTCCACACAGTCGGGGAACGGGAAGAAAGCGTCTGACGCCATCACGGCACCGTGCAGGTCGAATCCGAACGACTTCGCCTTTTCAATAGCCTGTTTCAATGCATCCACACGGGAAGTCTGGCCAACACCGCTTGCCAAAAGCTGCTTGTCCTTAGCCAAAACGATGGCATTCGACTTGCTGTTCTTCACAATCTTGTTGGCAAACAGCATATCCTCTACTTCTTCCGGAGTAGGAGCCTTGTCAGTCACCGTCTTCAAATCGGCCACTGTTTCAATATTCGTATCCTTATCTTGTACCAGCACACCGTTCAGCAACGCACGGAACTGCTTTTTCGGCAATTTAGCTTCCTTGCGCACCAGGATGATGCGGTTTTTCTTCTGTCCCAGAATTTCAAGTGCATCCACATCATAATCCGGAGCGATGATTACCTCGAAGAAGATCTTGTTGATTTCCTCTGCAGCTGCCTTGTCAATCACACCGTTGGTAATCAACACACCGCCGAAAGCAGAAACCGGGTCACCGGCCAAAGCATCTTTCCAAGCATCCAATACAGTGGCGCGTGAAGCCAATCCACAAGCATTGTTGTGCTTCAAAATAGCGAAAGTAAGATCATCGAACTCATCAATCAAGTCAACTGCAGCATTGATATCCAGCAAGTTGTTGTAAGAAATTTCCTTTCCGTGAATCTGGTCGAACATTTCATCGAGATTGCCATAGAAATAACCTCTCTGATGCGGATTTTCACCGTAGCGCAACTGTTTCTGATTGTTGGCTGTGCAGCGGAAAGCCGAGCCTTCATCTCCATCAAAATAGTTGAAGATAGCCGAATCATAGTGAGAAGACACAGCAAATGCTTCTTTTGCCATCCAGCGGCGTTCTTCGATAGAAGAAGTAGCACCGTGTTCCATCAGCATATCCAGCAGCGGTTTGTATTGAGCCTGTGAAGCTACGATGATAACGTCCTTATAGTTTTTGGCAGCAGCACGGATCAAAGAGATGCCACCTATATCGATTTTTTCAATAATATCTGCTTCCGGAGCACCTGAAGCTACAGTTGCTTCAAACGGATACAAGTCAACAATGACCAAATCTATTTCAGGAATTTCATATTTTTCGATCTGCTGCATATCCTGTTCCAGTCCGCGACGGCAAAGAATACCTCCGAAAACCTTTGGATGCAAGGTCTTTACCCGACCCCCTAGGATGGAAGGATACGTGGTCAAATCTTCCACTGCCTTGCAAGGATATCCCAATGATTCAATAAACTGACGAGTTCCGCCTGTTGACAAAAACTCAACTCCTTCTTCATGAAGTTTGGTAATAATTTCATCCAAACCTTCTTTGTGGTATACAGATACCAATGCAGTTTTTATTCTTTTAGACTCTGACATTGAATTGCTTATTAAGTGATTTGATATGCAAAGTTACGAAATATTGTTTATCGTACGTAATAAAAAAGGTGTGATTTAAGAAAAAAAAGCGTTGGCTCTTTACAACAAAAGCCAACGCCTCTATATCCGACAGATATTTAATCAAAATATATTACCAAATAGACACTCGTTTTTCCTTCGGAAGATACAACGGATCCTGTTCGGTGATATGGAAAGCTTCATACCATTTATCGATATGAGGAAGTGCCCCATTCACACGCCATTTACCCAAAGAGTGAGGATCGAGTTTCGTTAAGCGAAGAATCTCTTCCGGACGGATATTACCAGCCCACACATGAGCATAAGCCAGGAAGAAACGCTGTTCGGGAGTGAACCCGTCCATCGTTGCCAGCGGAGCATTGGCTGTAGCATTTTTGAATGCCTGATAAGAAATCTGCAGACCGCCATGATCGGCAATGTTCTCACCCAACGTCAGCTGACCGTTTGCATGAACACCCGGAGCCACTTCAATAGCGTCAAAGAAATTAACCATTACCTGTGCGCGTTCGTTAAACTTCTTGGCATCTTCTTCCGTCCACCAGTCTTTCAGGTTACCTTCCTTGTCATACTGGCGTCCCTGATCGTCGAATCCATGTGTCATTTCATGTCCGATTACCACACCGATAGCACCATAATTCATCGCATCATCCGCATTCATATCGAAGAAAGGAGGCTGCAAAATAGCTGCTGGGAAACAGATCTCATTGGTAGTAGGGTTATAATAAGCATTCACTGTCTGAGGAGTCATCAGCCATTCATTCTTATCTACCGGCTGACCTGCCTTAGCAATCATTTCGTCATACCCCCACTGATTGGCCCGCACAATATTGGCCCAGTAAGAGTCTTTTTTGATATCCAGGTTAGAATAATCCTTCCAGGTGTCCGGATAACCAATCTTCACATGGAACGCAGCCAGTTTTTCCAAAGCCTTCGCTTTCGTTTCTTCGCTCATCCATTCCAAGCCTTTAATACGTTCACCCAAAGAAACCTGCAAGTTCTTCACCAGAGTCACCATACGTTCCTTCGCAGCAGCCGGGAAATACTTCTCCACATACATCTGGCCAACGATTTCTCCGAGCGCACCATCCACAGTGCCTACCGAACGCTTCCAGCGCGGACGCATTTCCTTCCGGCCTGACATGGTCTTGCTGTAGAAATCAAAATTCTGAGCCACGAAATCATCACTCAAATAAGGAGCAGCTGCATCAATGACTCCCCATTGCAGATACAGTTTCTGATCAGCCAGTGGAGCCGTATGAATAATGTCAGCCACCTCTTTCATGGCAGCAGGCTGTCCGATATTGATTTCCTTCAAATCTTTCAGACCCGCTACACTGAAATAAGCATCCCAGTTAAACGTAGGATAGTTCTTTTTCAATGTGGCCATATCCATCTTATTGTAGTTGGCATGCGGGTTACGAAGTTCCACCTGCGAACGAGCAGCCTTCGCCAAACGGGTTTCAATATTCATCACCGCCTTCACCGCCTTCTTGGCAGTAGCCTCATCATAGCCTGCCAGGCGGAACATCTTATTCACATGTTCCTGATATTTCTCACGAATCTGTTTCGTCTGCTCATCAGTGCCCAGGTAATAATCACGTTCACCCATTCCGAGGCCACCCTGGAACGTATGCACCATGTTCATCGAGCTGTTCATATCATCCGCACCGATATACATAGTGAAATAAGGACGGACACCTTTCTTCTGAATTTCACCCAGATACGTATACATCGCCTGCTCATCTTTCAGCGCATCGATGGCAGCCAGTTCCTCCTTAATCGGAGTCACCCCGTCCTGGTTCAGTTTCACGCTATCCATAGCCATATTGTAAAGGTCGCCCACCTTTTGAGCCGCGCTTCCCTGCACATTATCTTCCTTGGCAGCCAGTTCAACAATCAATGTTTTCAGTTTCTCCTGATTATTCTCATTCAACATATCAAACGTACCGAAACGAGAATATTCGTCTGTCAGCGGATGAGACTTGATCCAGCCGCCACAAGCATACTGATAAAAACTGGTACCCGGCAAAGCCGTTGTATCCAAACTTGCAAGATCGATGCCCGATGTCAACACGGCCTCTTTCTTACTGTTACATCCAGCTGCCATAAAACACATGGCAAGAATGGGTAAATAATTGATTACTTTCATGTGATATAACTATTAATTAATTCAATCGTCGTATTTCGTCCGCACTATAGGCTACTGACCGTTGCCCGTTTTCAGTTCTTCCCACTCGATGGACACCCGCTCCCACTCTTCTACAATCTCGTCGAGCTGCTTTTTCAATTGCTGGTGCTGTTCATACAGCTCCATGTTTGATGCCCCTTCGGGCGTAGCCATCTGAGCCTCAACGGCAGCAATCTCAGTTTCCTTCTTCTCGATAGAAGCCTCACATTCGGCCACCTGCCGTTCCAGTTTCTTCAATTTCTTATTGAGTTCCTTCTGTGCCTCATAAGAAAGTTTGTTTTCCGAGGGCTGCTCAGCATCCTTGCTGTCTGCCTTGGAACCGGCTGTAGGAGAAGAAGAGAGCGAAGCCCCTTTCTGGAGTTCATTCAAGCTTTCAATTTTCTTCTTTTGCAGGAACTCATAGATACCGCCCAGGTGCTCTTTCACCTGTCCTCCGCCAAACTCGTACACTTTCGTCACCAGTCCGTCGAGGAAATCACGGTCGTGGCTCACCAGAATCACCGTACCGTCGAATTCCCGGATTGCCTCCTTGAGCACATCCTTCGAACGCATATCCAAATGATTCGTTGGCTCGTCCAATATCAAGAGATTGACCGGCTCAAGCAGCAGTTTAATCATAGCCAAGCGGGTGCGTTCACCGCCCGACAATACCTTCACCTTCTTATCTGACGCTTCGCCGCCAAACATGAATGCGCCTAAGATATCCCGGATTTTCAAACGGATATCTCCGGTAGCCACCCGGTCGATGGTGTCAAACACCGTCTGGTTTTCATCCAGCATCTGAGCCTGGTTCTGGGCAAAATAGCCGATCTGCACATTGTGGCCGATAGTCAGTTTACCATCGTAAGCTATTTCGTCCATGATACATTTCACCAGCGTAGACTTACCCTCACCGTTCTTGCCGACAAACGCCACCTTTTCACCCCGGTGAATGGTCAGATTGACATGCTGAAACACCACATGGCTGCCGTATGCCTTTCGCACATCCTCACAGATCACCGGATAATTGCCACTGCGGGTGGCCGGAGCAAACTTCAGTCTGAGAGCCGAATTATCTTCCTCATCCACTTCAATGCGCTGGATTTTTTCCAGCTGCTTGATACGGCTCTGCACCTGCACCGCCTTCGTTGCCTTGTAGCGGAATCGCTCAATAAAATCCTCCGTATCCTGAATCTGTTTCTGCTGATTCTCATAAGCACGCAACTGTTGCTCTCTCCGTTCTTTACGCAATACCACAAACTCATCATACTTCACCTTATAGTCATAAATCTGTCCACAGGTAATTTCAATGGTACGCGTCGTGACATTGTTGAGAAAAGCCCGGTCGTGACTCACCAGCACCACAGCATTGGCACGAGTGGAAAGGAAATTCTCAAGCCACTGGATACTTTCAATATCCAGATGGTTGGTAGGCTCATCAAGCAAAAGCACATCAGGATGACGCAACAACAGCTTGGCTAGTTCGATACGCATGCGCCATCCGCCCGAGAACTCGGAAGTGGGCCGTTCGAAGTCTTCGCGGCTGAAACCCAGACCGAGAAGCGTACGTTCGATTTCAGCCTGATAATTGGCGCCTCCCATCATCAGATAGCGGTCGTTCTCATGAGTAAACCGATCAATCAGCTGATGATAATCCTCCGATTCATAATCCGTTCTTTCCGCCAGTTCCTGATTGAGCCGTTCCACCTTGGCCTTCAAGGCAAACAGTTCTTCAAAAGCCAACTCAGCCTCCCCCATAACAGTGCGGCTGTCAGACAGAATCATAACCTGCGGCAGATAACCGATAGTCACTTCCTTGGGAATGGCCACGGTGCCGTGTGTAGGCGACTGCAAGCCTGCCAGAATTTTGAGCATGGTCGATTTTCCGGCTCCGTTTTTACCGACAAGGGCAATTCGGTCCTTCTTATTTATTACATAACTGACATCCTCAAAAAGAGGTGTTGCATTAAATTCTACTGATAGTCCTTCTACTGAAATCACTTCTGTCTCTAAATTATAATATTATAACTGCAAATATATGCAATATCATTGACATTACGGAAAAAACCTCCGAATAATGGACGAATCGGGCTGCAGTATTTGTCCCTGAATTTACGCTGAACCGTCCGTCAAAATAAAGCCTAAGAAATGAACCACCTGGGTGGTTCAATTAAACCACCCGGGTGGAGCACATAAACCACCCGGGTGAACCAGCTGAACCACCCCGATGAATCAACTGCAACACCGTCCGGAAACAGACAAAAAAAAGCGGGTTGTCCATCTCAGGACACCCGCTTGGGAATATCATGTTGAAATCCTTATCAGAACAATTTAGCAGGATATTCACCGCCATCCACCAAAGCCTGGATTTTATCCACCACTTCCTGACGGTCTTCCGGATAAGTCACGCCAAACCACTTGCTGGTAGTGTCGAGCACTTCCACCGTAGCAGTCTTTTCAGTAATCAGCTTATCCACCATCAAAGGAATGAAGAATTCGCTCTTCAGATTTTCCATGTTCTTCGGATCACTCAAGAAAGTCTTGAAGAATTCCTGGCTGTAAGCAAAGTAATCGGGAGTAAAGCCCCAGAAGTTCATGCTCACCGGAGTTGTATCAGGTGTAGCAGTCCATTCACCATTGTCATCGATATACTTCACTTCACCATCGATACGCTGAATCTTGGTGCGTTCCACAACAGAAGTAAGCAAGTGCTGATCGTTCGTGCTGCAAATACCGCGAGATACAGTACCACTTTCGCTCAGCGTATTACCCACGCGGAAACCTACCATAGAATAAACGTTCTTAGAACCTTCGGGAAGAGCAGCAAGGAATTTGCCCATTACCATAAACGTATCGCGGCCATAAAAGTCGTCGCAGTTGATAACAGCAAACGGTTCTTTAATTACATCTGCAGCCATCATCACAGCGTGGTTAGTACCCCAAGGCTTCGTACGATCAGCCGGACAAGTAAATCCTTCAGGAAGTTTATCCAATTCCTGGAACACACATTCGCAAGGAATATGGCCTTCATATTTAGAGATAATCTTTTCTTTGAAGTCTTTTTCGAAATCTTTACGGATGATAAATACGAGTTTACCAAAGCCAGCCTTGATAGCATCATAGATAGAATAATCCATGATTGTTTCACCATTTGGACCCAGACCGTCCAATTGTTTCAAGCCACCATAACGGCTGCCCATACCAGCTGCCAATAATAATAAAGTTGGTTTCATAAATTGTATAATAATTAAAAGGTTAGTAGATGTCAACGGCATCAGTTTGTGCAAATTTACAAAAACTTTTTTCTTTTGTCTTATTATTCGTTTTAAAAAGATAGTAATTTACATAAAATCGTAAAAGTAAACTACCAGCCGTGCTACATCCTTACCGTTTTAGAATGGATAACCGATGGCAAAATGAATTCCTAAATTCTTACCAAAGGAGCCGGTCACATTGTAGTAGCCGCTCTTGCCTGTATCATACGGAAGATGCAAAGGCACGCCGAAGTCGAGACGAAAGACAAGAATATCCATATCATAACGCACCCCCATACCGGTGCCCAGCGCAATCTGCTTCGGGAAAGTCTTCAAGCGAAGCTGTGAATCGGGACGAGCCTCATCCCGGCGAAGCAGCCACACATTGCCGGCATCCAAGAAGGCAGCTCCCCAGATGCTTTTAAAGATCCGGAAGCGATATTCCACATTTGCCTCAAAGCGGAAAGTTCCCGTCTGATCCAGATAAGAATATTTACTATCCTTGGGATGATATCCACCAGGACCGATGCTGCGGATAGTAAATGCACGGATACTGTTGGCACCTCCCACATAGAACTGTTCACTGTACGGAGCAATCGTTGCGTTGCCATAGGCAAACAAAGCTCCCAACGCCACACGGGAAGCCAGCTGGTTGTTCACATCCAGATTCCACAGATGACGGAACTCGGAATTGAACTTGACAAACTGAGAGAAAGGAGCCCCCAGGAGTTTCTTCCCCTGCTCGCTAAAAGGCTTACCAAATGCACGATAAATCGTAGATGTCACATTACCAGCTGAAGCCACTGTTGTCTGCCACCAGATTGGATTCTTGACTCTCCACGCACCAGCATTGTCATAAGTATATGTATATTCCATGGCCGGGATAAACTGGTTGTCCAGACTGACATACAGTGCCGGATTCTCGGCCGCAATCTTTCGGAATTCCTCCGACTGATGCTGCAGCACATTAAACGTCAGTTTAAAGGGCGTAATGCTATGCCGGCTCGTGCGGGTGGGACGGAAATCATAAGTGGCATTACCACCAAACGAAAGCAGTTTGTAATACTTCGCCCGGTTCAACTGATCCACATACAACCGGAAAGTAGTCGTGGCCGGAAAGTCAAATTCCAGTTTACCCAAATGAGGGAAAACCACCCGCGGAAAGACCAGCGAACTGGACAAGCCCATCTCCCAGCTATTCATCAGCGAGTTTTTTTCCACATTCCCGGTCTGCCATTCATACGATCCCTTCAGTTTCACATTCCAGCTCTCGCCCCCGCCAAACACATTGTTGCGGGTCACACCAAACGAAGCACCGGGGCCAATCTGATCATTGCTCTTGCTCACCACATTCAGTTCCAGTTCGGCATCCAGCGGTTTGGCAAAAGTAGCCTGCATTTTAATACCCAACGTATCACAGTTGGCCAGCGAGTCTTTCGGTGCATATTGAATATCCATATAGCTAAAGATACCAAGCTGGCTCAGTTTCTCCTGCACCTGCTCCTGCCGGTGCTGACTGTACAGCCGCGTCTGATAAGCCTTACGCATCCGCTCATTGGGCACGAACTGCTGATAGTTCAGCCAGCGGTAAAGCATATTGGGACGCACCTGCAGTTTCTTATAATAATAAATCTTCAGATCCCTGTACATGACACTGTCGTTCGGTTCCTCCCCGTTCTTTCCAAACAGAGCCACAGAGGCATCCCCCACATAATACGGCCGCTGCGCTGCAGCCGGCAACCCCGGCACCGGAATCAGCCGAAGACTGATATGCCCACCCGGCACCAATGTCGTATCAGCCTGATAAGTCATATAATCGGGGCGAAAGTAAAAATAACCCCGGTTGCGGAGCAGCGTACTGATACGGGTACGCTCCTGATCCAAGTCGACCACATTAAACTGCTCACCCGGACGGATATACGACAAGAAACGACCCCGCTCCATGATACGCAACGCCTGCGGATGGAAGCGCTGATAATACACCGTATCTATGAAATAAGGATTCTTCATGTCCACCGTATAAACAATCCCCGCTTTCAAGCTGTCTTTCTTATCCGGAATCACCTGATAAGAGACCTTCCCGTTGAAATAGCCATAATCACGAAGCAGGTTCGTAGCCACCTTCATACGCACTTCCGGATTAACCGTAGAAATAAAGACAGGGGGATTGGCAGCAAAACGATTGAAAATCCATTTACCGACCCCTTTCTTATACTTCACAAAGTCATTATACACCCACATCTTGAAAGGAATCGGCAGAAAACCTCCCAACATTGTCGTACTCGGTGCTTTATCCAACGCTGCAGCAATCTCCGTCAGCGTAATTTCTCCCACCGCCGTAGCCGTGTCTTTCAGCACCACCGTTTTGCCGCCCGTATAAAGCACCTCCCCTTCCGGAAGATGTTTTGTCACCGAACAGCCCGAAAAAAACACCCCATTCAGCAGGCATACTGCTGCAATATATAACAAGATTCGTTTCATTCTTATTTCTTTTTCCTAAAGATAAACAGTTCACTCAGCTTGTCCAACTTCTTACGAAGCACCAAACCCACACCGGTTTCCGTGATTTCACCTTCGAGCACACTTTCATAATTCTTATCGTAGAACAGGCGGATATACCGTGTACCAGTCCGGTCCAAACGATATTCCAAAGAAATGTTGTCAATAAACGATTCAGCATCATTGGTCACATTCTCTCCTTGCGACACCTTACCGCCGATCACAATCTGGAACCGGTTGTTGAAAAAGCGCTGAGAATAACGGAAACTGAAGTCGGTCCGCTTACTGCCGGTCTCCGAATCATCATGATCTTCCACTCCGACCGACAGACTGGCGTTCTTCAGATTGCCCATCAACGAGTTAATCTGGCTGCTCAACACAGACGACAAGGCCGCTCCCATATTCATTTTAAGCAGCCCGCCTCCGCCGCCACCTATCGGATTAGTGCCCAGGTACGTCTTCATCACCATAATATACAAAGCCTGCTTACCCCGTTCTTCAGCTCCCATAGCAGTAAGTTCGTTCTGAATGCCGGCATCCTCCGGAGACGACACATCAAAAGCAAACGACAGATTATCCAAACGATTCTTGACAATCACCGACACATCAAAGTTCACCATGCGGCTGCCTCCGTCATCTCCTTCAGATACCGATGCCCGGATATGGTCGGTCGCTTTGAAATTCAACATCGGGTCCATCGGATTACCCGTCCATTCCACATAACTGCCATTGTCAATCGCAAACTCCTTGGCAGCAATGACATGCAAATCATATTTCATCACACCACCGGTCAGCGTATAACGTCCGGTCAAGGTCAGATCACCCTGCGGCGTATACTTCAGAGAAAGGTCACCTCCCCCTTCCAGCTGAATACGGTTATCATTGCTCGCATCCAAGTCCACCTTCACCCTTACCGAAGGATCAATGTGCACCATCATATTCATATCCAATCCCCCTAAAGAAACCGTAGGTACCTCTTGCCGCACCACCGTTGCCGTGTCTCTGAACGAAGTAAAGGTAACCAGACTGCCCAGGCGGTCCTGCACCGTCAGCGGAGAATCGGTGAGCACATACGAAACATCCGTATTTCCCAGCAGGCTCATATTCCCCCGCATCTTCAATCCGTCGAGCGGTCCCTTCACCGTAGCCCGGAAGTCGGCAAACACCTTGCCATAAACCAGACTTTCACGTGTGCGCTTGGCATCCATCAGTGTATAGTTCTGAGCCAGCATATTCAGATTAGCCATCGGCCGGTTCATGTCGCGGAAATCCACATACCCATCAATCGTAAAAGGATTCTTGGAGGTAGTATAAATAGCAAACTTATCAAACTGCAAGCGGTTTCTCTTTATCTGCAGCGGCCGGTTGTCGAGCCACAAACTAACCCCATATTGCCGGGAAAACAAGGCTGCACTATCCAGGGCCAGCTCCCCGTCGACCTGAGGCTGCTCCGTACTACCCGTGATATTCAATTCACCGTCCACATCTCCCGACAACGTCACAAGCTGATCGGGAATAAACGCATTAGCCACCTTGAGCGGGAAATGAACCAGCGTCGTGCTCACCTCCAGGCTGTCTTTTCCGGTCGAGGTAGGCATCAGTTTGCCGTCTGCCAGCAACACCTCATTCCCGTCGTGATTCAAATAAGCATTCAGATACTGCTTGCCCCGCTCACCAGGCAACCAGGTAGCCCCCAGCGTCACATCACCGATGGGCTGCTGCTCATAAGTCAGCTTGGCCACCGAAGCCTCGGCAGAAAGCTGTAAATCCTTTTCCGTCTGAATGTAGTGCGCCTCCATGGAAAAAAGACCCGTGATTTCAGGCAAGTAAGGCAAAACCCCCGAAATCTCCTTCAGACTGATGCGGCGTATTTCCACATCCATATTCTGCAACGACGTAGTGTCTCCCTGCATGGAATGAACCAAGAAAGCCATGTCGTTGTCGCCACGCATATCCACATTGGCATACACCCGCATATTTTTGTGCACATAAATCCAATTGTGATGCTCATTAAAATAGAACTTACGATATGCAATCGTCGGTTTTTCAGGAATCAGCGTAAAAGCCAGCCCGTTGCCTTTGCCATGCCCTTCAAACAGCGGACGGATGTTTACCCCCAGCTGAATACCAGTCTCCCCTTTACCATTTTTGTAATCGAGCATCACTTCCCCGTCGCGGTCTCTGATTTCACCCGTCAGAGCAGCAGAGAAAGACTGCTGCGGGTTTTGCGGACCATTGACTACACCTGCCCGCAAACGCATCAGCGTCGTATCTTGTTCCACCGTAAAAGAGATGGTATCCAAAAGCAACGTATCCATCTTGAAAGCCTGAATGGAAGCCTTTCCATTGATTCCCTTGTCGGGTGCTGCTCCCAAACGGACAGCCGCTTGCTTATAAGAAACATGCTGAGTAGACAAAAAGTCGGCCAACGGATTCTTTTTCCCTGCCGTAAAAGAAAAATCAGCTGCAGGCAACGCCTCTCTCAGCGCCGCATGGTTCAACGCTTTCTCCTGAAGCTGATTTAGCAAGACATCTACAAAATGCGTAGACTGCTTCACCAGCGGATTTACCCCCATCCGGGAAGTTATATCCACCGTCATATCCCCAGAACCCAGATGAGCCATTACACTGTTTCTGCGGGCTTCTGCCGAAAAGTTGAATGCCAACGGATGCTTCAACGGCTGAGGTATCAATCCCAACTCATACAAATCGAGCCAATCAACATCCATCACCAGTTTTCCGTCGGGATACGAATGAGCCAGATGATATTCGGCATCTGCCTCCATCTTCAACAGCGCATTGTCACTGCTCAGCCGAGCCGAAGCCAAAGCCCCCTTCAATGTCCCCCTCAAGTTGACATTCGACAACCGATAGCGTGCATAGTGCAACTGATCCAAGGACAGATTGAGATGTCCCACCGACTGAGAAGACATCATGTCGAGCCCACGTCCGTGTGCATCGGCCGAAAGAGAAAGTTCGTAAATGGAGTCCTTAGGAAGAAAATTGTGTATTTGCAGTTTATCAACCCTCAAGTCGGCTTTATACTGCTCCGTAAACGTATTCAGTTCGGCGTTCATCCCCAAACTGCCCTCTCCCTGCTTCACTTGAAGCATGGCTTTATAAGACGGACCGTGTAAATCGAGCCGTGCCTTTAATTTCATGCTATCGGGAATTACCAAAGCCTCATCAGGAAGTTCACCCGACAGAGCGGTAAGGAAATTCAGATTTTGGGTTACCATATCGATTCCGATTGTACCGGAACGTGTCAGGCTGTCGGTCAGATTCTCCATCACCCCTCCTCCTTGCATAGAGAAAGCGCCCGGCAAATCAACGGTGAAACGAGAAATCTGCATTTCTTTCAGGTTGCCGTCTGTTCCGGCATGAATCACCAGCGGACGGAACGGATAAGCCTCCTTGAAACTATCCGGCAATCCACCGGCAAAGAGCAGCACATCTTCCTTTCCGACATAAGCGTTCAAGTCGACCAGCAACCGGCCGGTAGTGGGCATATTCACCAGTTTCCAGTACGTATGCGCCGACAAATCAATCATAGAATGTGGAGTCTGCAGCTTCAGCTTCGGCACACTGATAATCGAGTCATTAGAAAACAGGCGTCCGGAGAAAGAAGTCACACTCAGTCCCGAACGCTCATTCAGCGTCAGCTGGCGGATGACGGCATTCATGTCACGCCCCCGATACCACAAAGAATCCAGCCCTATATTCACATCCCGGAGACCTATATGAGAAGCGTCAAATCCTTCGGCAGGTGCACCTCCCCCCGTGTCATAGCTGACCGATGTACTCGACAGCAGAAATTTCTTCAGTGCATACGCCTGCTCTTTCAGGTCGGCCTTTGCGCCGTCAATATCAGCCTCACCAATGTGCGCAGCCATGCGCAGAGAGTCGGCCGGCATCTGCATAGTGAAAGACACATTCTTTAATTTCAACTGATGCAAATCAAACTTCCAGTTAACCGGAGAAGTAGCCGTTGTATCCTCTTCCACCTCAGTTGTGTCATTCATCAACAGCTGCACATGGGTATCGGAAAGCTTAACCTGATTCACCGTCACAGCCTCGTCGGACAAATCAACACCGTGACTTTGGAAAGAAAAATTCCCCAATACACCCGTGACTTGCATGCCCTCAATCAAATGAGCTGAATTCACCGTCACCCCGCTCAGAGACACATCATCAATTTCCACCTGCCCTTTCAACAAAGGCCATGCCTGAACACGCACGTTCAGTTTCTCCATCAGCAACAGTGTATCCGGTTCCTGTACCACTTCTACCCCACGAACCAATAAATTCAGCGGAAAGCGAAGGTCGATGCGCTCTACCTGAATCTGCATACCCGTTGCCTCAGAGGCAAAAGCCGTCACCTCCCGACGCAAAAAATTCTGCACAGGAGGGATATAAAGCAATATCATTAAGATGACAAAAAGTATTACCGGAGTAAACAAGACCCAACTTATTCTCCGTATCCATTTCCGTTTCATGTAATATCTATCAATGTGATTTAGGTAATACAAAGTAAACAATTAATCTTGAAAAAAGGTCCGAGCAGGCCCAAGAAAGATGATTTAATCAGCAAAGGATATACAGATTTCCGCCTAACCGACTTTTTTCATCGACAACAAATAATTTTCTGCCTGACAGATGACAGCCGACACAATGGCCAATGCGCCCGATGCCGCCTGGCTAATCTCGTCAGAAAAATCAGCCTTTCCTCTGCAAGATTCCAAATATTTCAAAAGAGGAACCGCTTCTGAGGCATCAATCAAAGTAAAAAGCGGAAGCAACTTATGAGCCACCAACGCAATTTCCTCCGTATCCCTGTCCGACAAAGCCTGCTGCAGCCGTGCGGCACTTTTCTTCGTCTCCTCTGTGAAAGTCTGAATGATAGAATAAGCCGCCGCTTCATCTTCCTCCGAATAGGCCGTCAGGGCAGAAAAGTTAATCCCTTTCCTTTTCATCTGCCCTGTCTGAGCCGTCTCTGCAACCACCGGGCCTTCACTCACAACCTGCAACAACTCTTTCACCGTAAACGGCTTATGCAGGCATCCTGCAAATCCATGCTCCTGCAGTACATCCATATCCATCTCGCTACGAGCCGTTACTGCTATAATCGGAATCGACTTAGCCTGCGGTATAGAAGACGCACGCAGCAACTTCACCAGATCGAACCCGTTGATAGCCGGCATCTGGATATCAGTCAGCAGAAGATTGAAATCCGATGTACGGAGCTGTTCAATCAGTTCATCCAGCTGCTCGCAGCACACAGCATCGATATGATACTGCTTCAGCATGGCAGCCGTAAGGGTCAGTTGAATTTTATCATCATCAATCAACAGCACGCGGATAGAAGAATCAGGCACTACCTGTTCTTTCTCTTCCACACATCTCCCCTTCCCGGTTTCATCCGCCTGCCGTTTTTCCATCACCGAGCGACCCACCGGATAAAGCGGCAGCACCACCGTAAAGCAGCTGCCCTCTCCCAAGCGACTGTCTACACGAATGGTTCCTTCAAGCAAGGCAATCAGCTTCTTCACTATAGACAACCCCAGCCCGAAACCTTCTTCACCCTGAGCCCCCGACAAGCGAGTAAACTCCTGAAAAATACGCTCACAGTCCTCCGGTTTCATGCCTTGTCCGGTATCTTCCACCCGAATGGTCACCTTAGAAGAAGCATAAGCCACACTTAAAACGATTTTTCCTTGCTGCGTAAACTTCACCGCATTGGAAAGCAGGTTGTTCACAATCTGCCGTATGCGCAACGGATCACTGATATACCTGTCGTTCAAATCAGGTGACACGTTGCACTGCAGTTCCAGTCCTTTGGCAGCCGTCAAGGGCTCGAAGCTGACATGTATCTCTTCAAACAGCTGTGAAGGATTGAAAGTGACCCGATTCACCTCTGCCTTGTTCAAATCGAGCCGGTGAAAATCAAGCAAATCACTGACCAGTTTCAGCAAATGTTCCGACGAACTCTTCATATTATCCAAATAAAAACGCTGACGCTCATCGTCAGTCAGCCGGGACAGAAGTTCGGTATATCCTATAATGGAGCCCAAAGGAGCCTTAAAATCATGCGTAATGGCCAACATCAGTTTCTCGCGGGCTACAAGCAAGTCGTTCGCCCGCCGATTGGCCTGTTCCAATTCACGACGGTAACGATTGCTGCGGGAAATATCCCGGATAATAATGACTAAGAAAAAAACGGCCAGCAAAACCGCACCCATAGCAATACCGGCAATGACCCGTGCCGAACGCATCCGCACTTCCTGCTGATGAACCGCATCTTCATGTGCACGCAGCGACATATTCTTTTCATACCGCTTGATTAAAGTATCCATTCGTGCGGTGAGCTGATTATTCACCCGCTGATACCTCGTACTGGTGCGCCGAATCGTTTTTCGCCGCTGAAGTTGCTTCTCCGCCGTCGCCGTACGAAGTTTGCGCTGCAAAGAATCTTTAGATGAAGTAGGCTCCAATATGGTGTCCGTTGCCACTTCCAACGAAGTATTGACCAATACTGCACTGTCCTGTTTGGGCGGATTGAACGCTTCGGCCAACCGCTTGAAGAAACGCTTTTTTTTCTGAGGCGTCAGCAGTGAGTCACGTTTCGTTATGACCCGGTGCTGCACACGCTGAAGAACAACTACCGAATCCTGTTCCTGTTGTATAATCTCCTCCACCTCCGAGGCAGACAGCAGACTGTCATTGGCCTCATTCAAAAAACGGAGCATCTGCAAAGTATTCTTGTCTTTCTCATGAATCAAAGCCAGCAGACTGTCCGTACGTAAATTCTGCTGGTCGTCTACAGCCGACAAGGTTTCCATTTCCTTGTGCACAAACAGCAGAGAAAAAAGAAAAACAGCGAGCAGCAAGATGTAACCGATGGTCACTTTCAACTGGGTAACACGATAGGAAGCCATGACTGTCTGCTTAATAAAGAGATACTGATTGAGTCATCGAACGGAAACGCCACCAGAGCATCCATCCTGCACTGGTCAGTCCGAAAGGGAATGCCATCCATACACCGACAATTCCCCAATCGAGCACAAAGCCACACAAATAACCGACAGGAAGTGATATCACAAAATAGGCGATAAAAGCGATAAGCATCATCGGTTTCACATCTGATATTCCACGCAAAGCATTGGCAAACGTGATTTGCAGTCCGTCACCAAACTGATAGATTAAAAACGGTACAATAAGTGAAGTCACCATGGTTACCACTTCCGGGCTATCGGTAAACCAGCTGCCGAGCTGATTGCGAAAAAGAAATACGATGAGCGAAAGAACCGCACCCAAAGCCATCATCATGTGAAAACCGGCATAGGCCGCACGGCGCACATTGACGATATCACGCTGTCCGTTGAAATTGCTCACCCGCACCGCAACAGCGGCTCCCATGCCATAGTACATCATAAAAGTAAACTGAGAGATAGCCAGCATCACCTGATGGGAAGCCAACGCAATGGTACCCAACCAGCCAATCATAATCGCACTTAAACTGAAAGAGGCCGTCTCCATCCCCATCTGAAAAGCAATGGGCCATCCCAAACCGTTTAAACGGCAAAACATAGCTTTTGACCATCCCATGCGGAGAAAACCTACCTTATAGCGTACAAAACGGGAACTGCGAAGGAAAATGCAAACAAAGACAACCACCATGACCATTCGGGAAAACAAGGTGCTGATACCCGCTCCCAACAAGCCCAACTCCGGCAGACCGCACTTTCCATAAATCAAAAGATAATTGCCGAAGATGTTCAGCACATTGCCGCCCAGCAAAATCCACATCGCCGTACGTGTATCAGTAATCCCGTCCGTAAATTGCTTGAAGCAATTAAACAGCATGACAAACACCAAAGAAGCGAGCAGTACCAAATAGTAAGGCTTGATGAGCGGAATGAGTTCTTCCGGTTGTCCCAGCGATTCCACATTCCAATAAAGCACCGACATACACAACGTGATCAGAAAGGCCACCAATGAATTAGCCAGCAGACTGTTGCGCAGTGCCTGACCGGCCGGTGCATATTGGCTGGTTCCGAATAAGCCACCCACTATAGGGGTCAGGCCATACGAGAAACCCGTACTGAAAATAATAGCCAGATTAAATACATTATTCACAAAAGAGGCAGCACCCAGCTCTGCCGTACTGTGATGACCAATCATCAAAGTATCTGCAAAACCCAGTATGATAACTCCTATCTGGCCTATCACAATAGGCAATCCTAAAGAAACGAGTGCCTTATAATGATTTTTATACGTATCCAAAAATCGGCTCAATTGTGTGCTTGTCATCATTTACTTTTATAATAAAGAACCACACCATTCTCCTTCCGGAAAGCAGTCTGTGCCACTTGTTGCAATTGCTCTATAGTCACCGAGCGATAGCGTTTCACCTCAGTTTCCATATCTTCGGCTCTACCCAGCAGTTCGAACCAAGCCAAATTGGTAGCTACATTCAAATAGTTGATATTGCCGAAAATCTGAGTAGATTCAAACTTATTCTTTACCTTCTCGAGTTCTTGCTCCCCAACAAACTTCTGCTTCAATAGTTCAAGTTCATCCCACACTGCTTTTTCGGCCGTTTCCAGCGAAACACCGGCAGCCGGCTTACCAGCGATGTGGAACAGACCGGCATCCAGAGTTCCTGAGATATAGGCGTCGATGGTGGAAAAAAGCTGTTTTTCCTGCACCAACCGCTGATTCAAACGACTGGAACGACCATTGCTCAAGATATCCGACAGTATATCGTAAGCATAATAGTCTGGATGAAGATGATCACACATGTGAAATGCCATGAACAAAGCATCCAAAGGAACATTCCGTTCAACGACCAACCGCCGCTCTTCTGTTTGTTCTTGCTCCACCGGCAAATTCCGTACCGGAACCTCCCGACGAGGTATTGGTCCAAACCACTTTTCTGTGAGCCGAACAGCTTCTTCGAAGGAAATATGACCCGTGACAGCAATAATGGCATTGTTGGGAGCATAAAAACGGAAAAAGAAGTCTTTCACCTCTTCCAATGTCGCATTGGCAATGTGCGATAAATCTTTGCCTATCGTAGGCCATTGATAAGGATGTGTCTGATAAGCCAACGGACGGAGAAGATGAGATACATCTCCATAAGGCTGATTCAGACAACGCTGCTTAAATTCTTCCATCACAACCCCACGCTGCACTTCCAGACTGCGCTCATTGAAATCAAGACTCAGCATGCGGTCGGACTCCAGCCAGAAAGCTGTCTCCACATTCTGGTAGGGCACCGTGAGGTAATAATTGGTGATGTCATTATTCGTCCAGGCATTATTCTCTCCTCCCGCAAGTTGAAGCGGAGTATCATAATCGGGAATGTTTACCGATCCTCCAAACATGAGGTGCTCAAACAAATGAGCAAAACCAGTATGTTCAGGGTGCTCGTCACGCGCTCCTACATTGTATAAGATATTCAGAGCTACCATCTGAGTACTCTCGTCCTGCGAATGAACCAGTCGCAGACCATTGTCAAGAATATGCCTGTTGATTTTCATGATTACTTATTCAAGAATTGTCGCTTTAATAATTTTCACATCTTCTTCCGGACGATCGCTGCGGTCGGTCTTGACTTGCTGGATTTTATCCACTACATCCATACCTTCAACTACTTCACCGAACACCGTATATTCGCCATCCAGATGAGGAGTGCCTCCCACTGTGGTATAGGCTTCCACTTGTTCTGGAGTGAAGCGGAACTCCGGCTCTTTGGCAGCCAATTCCTGTGCCTGAGCAATTAACTTTTCCTGCAAGTCGTACAAACCATCTTCATCATTGGCCTTACGCATCTTATAGATTTCTTTCATATGCTTTTTAGCCAGTTCGTTGAAAAACACGCTCACCTTGTTTTCATTCATCTGACGTTCCATTTGAAGCAAAGTAGAATCATTATACACCTTACCCGTTACAATATAGAACTGACAACCTGAGGATTCTTTCTTTGGATTCACTGCATCCCCCTGACGGGCTGCTGACAAGGCTCCCTTCTTGTGGAAAAACTTAGGATAAACAAATTCGGCAGGTACCGTGTAACCCACATCCCCTGCACCCAGCATTTTACCCTTCGGTGCATTTTTAGATTCAGGGTCACCAGCCTGGATCATGAAATCCTTAATCACACGATGGAACAAGGTGCCTTCATAGGTACCCTCTTTTACCAACTTAATGAAATTATCACGATGCTTGGGAGTTTCGTTATACAACTTCACCTTAATATCTCCAGCAGATGTTTCAATCTTTACTAATGTTTCCATATCTTCTCCATTTTTTATACCGCTTCTGCAGGACATCAATCCACAAAACGATATCGTTAATAATATTAATGCTATTTTTTTCATCAAGCTTTCATTTAATTTAAGTTTGCAAATATACCACTTTCACCTAAATCATCTTACCTTTGTAACTTAAAAGAATAAAAACTGAATAGGATGGAAGCCATATTAATAGTCGAAGATGATATTACATTGGGCATAATGCTAAAAACATGGCTCAGTAAGAAAGGCTTTGACGTTTCAACAGTAAGCAATATCGCCAGGGCCAAAAAGCACATCGACAACCAACCGGTTGATTTAATCTTATCCGACTTGCGTTTACCCGATTATGACGGCATCGATCTGCTGAAATGGATCAATGAAAAATGCCTGAATATTCCGCTCATCATCATGACAGGATATGCAGACATCCAATCGGCCGTGCTGGCTATGAAACTGGGGGCCAGAGATTATATATCCAAACCGGTGAACCCTGAAGAACTGCTCAAAAAGATTGCCGAAGCGCTGCAAAGCAAAAAAGAACCTGCTTCAGAAACTCACAAAACAGCAGCATCAAAAAGAAAAGGTACACATCCCGCACCATTGGAAGAGAAAGATACACTGGCCTACCTGGAAGGTAAAAGTGATGTAGCTAAACAACTGTATAACTATGTAGGTCTGGTAGCTCCTACCAACATGTCTGTGCTGGTCAATGGTTCAAGCGGCACAGGGAAAGAGTACATCGCTCACCGTATCCATCAATTAAGTAAACGAAAAGACAAACCATTTATCGCAGTGGATTGTGGTGCGATTCCCAAAGAATTGGCCGCATCGGAGTTCTTCGGTCACGTGAAAGGCTCTTTCACCGGTGCTCTGACAGACAAAACCGGCGCATTTGTAGCTGCCAATGGAGGAACTATATTCTTAGACGAAATAGGAAACTTAAGCTATGAAATACAGATTCAGCTGTTGCGCGCTCTTCAGGAAAGAAAGATACGTCCTGTGGGCTCAACTCATGAAATCGCAGTAGACATACGCCTCATATCGGCCACCAACGAAAATCTGGAACTGGCCATAGAAAAAGGTAACTTCAGGGAAGACCTGTATCACCGCATCAACGAATTCACGTTACGGATTCCCGCTTTAAAAGAGAGAAGGGAAGATATCCTGCTCTTTGCCAATTTCTTCCTGGACCAGTCCAATAAAGAACTGGACAAGAAACTCATCGG
>Garth_p1__coassemble_1009_pt1 | contig 17330 bp, 16 predicted proteins | sample Garth_p1__metabat2_low_PE_032 | metagenome-assembled genome bin Garth_p1
GCAAATAAGAAAAAAGCTACTAAATAATAATTGTTGATATGGCAAAAAAAACAGTTGCAGCTAAAAAGAGAAATGTGAAAGTTGACGCTAATGGACAATTGCACGTTCATTCTTCTTTCAACAATATTATAGTTTCTCTAGCTAATAGTGAAGGGCAGATTATCTCTTGGTCATCTGCAGGTAAGATGGGCTTTAGAGGTTCTAAGAAGAACACTCCTTATGCAGCTCAAATGGCTGCTCAAGATTGTGCTAAAATCGCATACGATCTTGGCCTGAGAAAGGTAAAAGCTTATGTGAAGGGTCCAGGTAACGGACGTGAGTCTGCTATTAGAACTATTCACGGTGCTGGTATCGAAGTTACAGAAATTATTGACGTAACTCCGCTTCCACATAACGGTTGTCGTCCTCCTAAAAGACGTAGAGTTTAATTTACCTTTAATTTAGAATGATCTTGATTTTGTTTTTGGATTACATTAATTTCTCTCTGTAATCGCGGCTGCAACAAATTGAGTTCATCAGTAAACAATTAAATATTTAAAAAGAAATGGCTAGATATACTGGACCAAAATCAAGAATCGCCCGTAAATTCGGTGAAGGCATCTTTGGAGCTGATAAAGTTTTGTCAAAGAAAAACTATCCTCCCGGACAGCACGGAAATTCTAGAAAAAGAAAGACTTCTGAATATGGTGTTCAACTTCGCGAAAAGCAGAAAGCTAAATACACCTATGGAGTTTTGGAAAAACAATTCCGTAATTTGTTTAAAAAGGCTGAAACAGCTAAAGGTATTACAGGTGAAATCCTTATCCAATTGTTGGAATGCCGCCTCGACAATGTTGTTTATCGTTTAGGTATTGCACCGACACGTGCAGCAGCTCGTCAGATGGTAAGCCACAAGCACATTACTGTTGATGGACAGGTTGTTAATATTCCTTCTTACGCAGTTAAGCCGGGACAATTGATTGGTGTTCGTGAAAGATCTAAATCTTTGGAAGTGATTGCTAACTCTCTCGCAGGTTTTAACCACAGTAAGTATCCTTGGTTGGAATGGGATGAAACTTCTAAGTTGGGTAAAATGTTGCATGTACCTGAAAGAGCTGACATTCCTGAGAACATTAAAGAACATTTGATCGTTGAATTGTATTCTAAATAATAATTAATTTCATGGCGATATTAGCATTTCAAAAACCTGATAAAGTATTAATGTTGGAAGCGGATTCCAAATTCGGAAAATTCGAATTCCGTCCGCTTGAGCCCGGTTTCGGTATTACCGTAGGTAATGCTTTACGCCGTATTCTTCTTTCTTCATTGGAAGGTTATGCAATCAATACAATTCGTATTGAAGGTGTAGAACATGAATTTGCAACCATTCCCGGGGTAAAAGAAGATGTTACTAACATTATCTTGAACTTGAAGCAAGTTCGGTTCAAGCAAGTAGTTGAGGAATTCGAGAATGAAAAGGTAAGTGTTACCGTTGAGAATTCTACTGAATTTAAGGCAGGTGATATTGGTAAGTATTTGACCGGATTTGAAGTGTTAAATCCTGAATTGGTTATTTGCCATTTAGATTCAAAGACAACTCTACAGATGGATATTACGATTAACAAAGGTCGCGGTTATGTTCCGGCTGATGAAAACCGTGAATTCTGCACTGATGTAAACGTAATTCCCATTGATTCTATTTACACTCCGATTCGTAATGTGAAGTATGCGGTAGAAAATTATCGTGTAGAACAGAAAACTGACTATGAAAAGTTAGTTCTGGAAATTACGACGGATGGTTCCATTCACCCGAAGGAAGCGTTGAAAGAGGCTGCTAAAATATTGATTTATCACTTCATGCTATTCTCTGACGAAAAGATTACGCTTGAAACAGCAGATGCTGATGGCAATGAAGAATTTGATGAAGAAGTATTGCACATGCGCCAGTTGCTTAAGACCAAATTGGTTGATATGGACTTGTCAGTTCGTGCTTTGAACTGTTTGAAAGCTGCTGATGTGGAAACATTAGGCGACTTGGTACAGTTTAATAAGACCGACCTGTTGAAGTTCCGTAACTTTGGTAAGAAATCGCTCACTGAGCTTGATGATTTGCTCGAGAGTCTGAATCTTTCGTTTGGAACAGATATTTCTAAGTATAAATTAGATAAAGAATAAAAAATGAGACATAATAAAAAATTCAACCATTTAGGTCGTACTGCTTCTCACAGAAACGCAATGTTGTCAAACATGGCATGTTCTTTGATTAAGCACAAAAGAATCACTACGACTGTTGCTAAGGCTAAAGCTCTTAAGAAGTTTGTTGAGCCTTTGATTACGAAGTCAAAAGAAGACACTACAAACTCTCGTCGTGTAGTATTCAGCAATTTGCAAGATAAGTTTGCTGTTACTGAGTTGTTCAAGGAGATTTCAGTTAAGATTGCTGATCGTCCGGGTGGTTATACTCGCATTATCAAGACTGGTCATCGTTTAGGTGACAACGCTGAAATGTGCTTCATAGAGTTGGTTGACTACAATGAAAATATGGCTAAGGATAAGGTTGCTAAGAAAGCTACTCGCACTCGTCGCTCTAAAAAGAACGCTGCTGTAGAAGCTCCTGCAACTGAAGCTCCCGTAGCTGAAGAACCTAAAGCAGAATCAGCAGAATAATTTAACGATTATTCTTTAAAATATGAAAAGGCTACTCTTTTGAGTAGCCTTTTTTTTATTGATTGCTAACTTGTATTAAAAGCTGTTCCTTCCGTTTTCATTTTATGAAGAATAAATTAACTTTGCTCTTGTTATGAATAGGTATCTGAAAATTATATTATTCTTTTTGATTACTTTCCTTCTTCCGGTAGGTATCCATTTCTCTTTGGCTACTGCTGAAGTTAGAGAGACAGAGTCGTATGATGTTGTATATTCGTACTGTGATGATATTCATTTTGCTGCCCTTTCTCTTCCTGCGTTACCCGATGGAGAATTGTCTTCTGTGCAAACACTACCTGTTCATATAGCCCGTATACAGCGTGTATTGAGTCATGAATATGTGGTGGCTTTGAGGCAAGCTCTCCTTTCTTTTTCAGATTCAACCAATTTGCTTTCTATGCATTTATGTCGTATTTGCTCTTCTACGGTTTCGCATCGTTGTGTGCCGTCGTGTAAATACTATATATTTGCCTTACGACAGATACTTGTTTAGCCTTTTATTGGTTTCACGTCTCTTTTTCTGTTAATCGTGTTGATTAACAGATTTCGATTTCTTACTAATAATTTAAACTAAGTATTATGTCACATAACGAATCCATTCACTCTATTGTATTTTCATCTAGTTGTCCCGATATAGTTAAAAGAACAAGTATCTCTAGTGTATTTACTTCTTTGGGGATGTTATTCACAGGTGTTTTAGCTATTGCAGCTACTTTTTCATTCGAAGATAAATCCTCCACCACTAGCATGGCACTTATGGTTCTCGGAACTGCTTTACTACTGGTTAGTATTTTTCGACTTTTTTGGAAGTCTAAACAAGTAGTATATTTGCCAACAGGTAGTTCAACTAGAGAGTTCAGTGCTTATTTCGATCTAAAGTATCTGAATTCCCTGCAGGAACTCCTTACCTCGGGGTCAGTTCCTTCTTCATCCCATTTCCAAATGGTCGAAAGTGGAAATATCCGAATGGATGTCCTGTATTCTTCTGATGAAAAATTTGCTGCAGTGCAACTTTTTCAGTTCATTCCATATAAATATGAGCCAGTCACTAGGGTCAATTATTTTAAAAATGCAGATGCTCAGGCATTCATCTCCTTCATTAAGAGTAAAAATGTATAGCTATATCTTTCTACCTTTCATTCATTAACACATGGGGATATGTCAGTTCATTTGGCTATCCCCATTATCTTCTTGTGTTACTAATCCCTTTAGCTTCATTTGCGATCTTGTTATTTTTCTCGTGTTTCATCTTTTTTCTTTTTTTCTATGTGCTTCTACTTTTTATTTGTCTTGTTTAAATAGTGCTTTTTGTGTCCACTTTAGTTAGTTGGTAGTTTTCTGTTTAGTGCATTGCCCCTGTTTTTCATTCATATCTTACTCTCCGGATGCAGCGTTGTCTTTTTCCAATCTTTGTAATTTATCATTCCGTTTGGGCCTTTTATTCATTTTCTTGTTTCCTTCTTTTTCAGCATCTTTATATTTCTGAGTTTATTTTCCTTCCACCTTTTTGTATCTGTTACATTTTTCGGCTTATAATTATCTATTTATGGGTAGTTAGTCTATTCTATCCTCACTTATTATCCTCGTTTTTTATTATTTCTATTTTTTACTTGTGATTATCCGCTAAAAGTTATAACTTTCATGCCACAATGCACCGGGTAAGATTTGTGGAGGATTGTATTATGAAAGTAAAATTCGTTTTTTGTTTGTTCATGAGTTTACAATGTTTTCCATTGTTCAGTCAAAACATCATTTATGCTAATTTGAAGGGGCTGATGACTTATGTGGGTGACACGGTATCTGTATTGCGTGTTGAGAAACGTTCACGTAATCAGATTCTTTTGACAGGAGGGGCAGATTATCGGATATCAGTTGGTGTGGATGAATCATCGGATCAGCGTCTGAAGAGACGTTGTTTTGCCGTTCGTGATTCCAGCGGCAATTTGTACTTAAATTGCAGGAAATTGCGCTATAACAAGTTGCGGTTTGGAGCTTGGTTTGCTCCTGCACTTCAACTTGGTAATCATATCTATTTTTCTGCCATGCCTTTAGGTTCTGCAGTTGGTAGCGTTTTCGCTAATGATGATAATGTCAAGTTAGGTGGACATATTGGTGATGCAATTGCTGCATCCAGTTTGGTGACCAAGCGTGTTTGCTATGAACTGGACACGGTTACAGGTCGGGTGGATTTTGTTGATGCAAACAAAATGTCAGCTTTGCTTGCACCTTATCCTGATTTATTAGAAGCCTACGTTAATGAAACAAATCTTGAGGATAAGTATTCTTTTAAGTATTTATTGTTGCTGCATGCTAAACTCGAATGAACTTTTAGCCAATTAAAAAACTTTACTTCGCATTTCTTTACGTTCTATTTTTAAGGCCTTCTTTTTATTCATACTTTATTAACACTTCTTTTCATATTTGCTGCATGAATGATAATATTTCTCAAATGCACACCAATAAACATGAAAACTGAATTTATTTTTTGAGTTTTCTACTTATCTTTGCTTTGTTTTTTCTTTGTTTACAAAGATATAGCTAATAAATTACATTTAATATTTAAGTAAATCGGATAATGGCTGAGCATGGAAAAGATCCTTCTTCAAGAGCAGAATTGAGAGAAAGGATAGTGGAAACAGCAATGAATGCTTTTACTTCTCATGGGATTAAAAGCATTACAATGGATGACATTGCTGCTTCATTGGGAATTTCTAAACGTACACTCTATGAGGTTTTTTCTGACAAAGAATCCTTGTTGAAGGAAGGCATTTTGAAGGTACAAGAGGATAGGGAGCGATATATTCAAGAAATCTATGAAACATCGCACAATGTACTTGAGGTGATATTGGCAGTCTTTCAAAAAAGCATTGAAATGTTTCAACTCACCAATAAGCGCTTTTTTGAAGACATAAAGAAATATCCCAAAATATATGAGTTGATGAAAGATCGCCGTGAGAGTGACTCAGAGAAGACTATTTCTTTCTTCATGGAGGGAGTAGAGCAAGGCATCTTTCGTTCCGACGTCAATTTTGCCATTGTCAATATGCTTGTGCGTGAGCAGTTTGATGTATTGTTAAACACTGCTGTTTGCGACGCTTATCCTTTTGTAGAGGTGTATGAATCTATTATGTTTACCTATCTTAGAGGGATTTCTACAGAAAAGGGCGCAAAAGTTTTGGATGACTTTATTTTAGAGTATCGTAAAAATCATACGCAGAATCATAGTCATACTGGTGTGTTTGGCCAGTAAACAGTGTGTTTTAGACCGAATTAGTAATAAGTTAATGAATAAGATGAACAGATTTACAGGAAAGAGAATGCTTCTGGCGGCTGTTGCACTTTGTGCTTTTGTTTTTGCAAAAGCTCAGACTGCTTCATTGACAGGAGATACCTTAGCTTTGACTTTAGACAAAGCACTGGAAATAGCTTTGGATGAGAATCCAACGATGAAAGTTGCAGAAGAAGAAATTGCACTGAAAAAAGTAGCAGGTAAAGAAGCTTGGCAGGGATTGTTGCCTGAAGCCAGTATTAATGTAGGCTTGGATCACACGATCAAAGCAGCTGAAATGAAATTGAATGACATGTCGTTTAAAATGGGGCAAGATGGAACTAACACTGCTAATGCCGGACTGAATATCAGTTTGCCTCTTTTTGTGCCGGGAGTATATCGCGCTATGTCTATGACAAAGACAGATATAGAGCTGGCTGTGGAAAAGTCCAGATCTTCTAAACTTGATTTGGTTAATCAAGTAAGTAAGGCCTATTATCAGTTGATGCTGGCCCAAGACAGCTACGAAGTGCTTCAGGGTAGTTATAAGTTAGCAGAAGAAAACTACAATGTAGTAAATGCTAAATTTGAGCAGGGAAAGGTTAGTGAATATGATAAAATCAGTGCTGAAGTTCAGATGCGTAGTATCAAGCCTAACTTAATAGCTGCAGCTAACGCTGTTACGTTGGCTAAGTTGCAACTGAAAGTGTTGATGGGAGTCACTGCTAGCGTGGAGATTAAAATTGAAGATAGCTTGATCAATTATGAGACAGCGATGTTTGCTAACCAGCTCAGTGACGAGGCCGTAAATTTGGATAATAATACTACTTTGAAGCAATTGGATTTGAATATGAAATTGCTGCAAAAGAATACGAAGTCATTGCGGACTAATTTCATCCCGACTCTTTCCATGAGTTTCTCGTACAATTACCAGTCTCTCTATAATCCGAATATCAATTTCTTCAAGTATAATTGGAGTAACAGCTCTAATCTGATGTTTAATCTGAGTATTCCTTTATTTAGAGCTAGCAATTTTACGAAGGTGAAGTCTAATCGTATCAAGATGCAGCAGCTTGACTGGAATCGTATTGATACAGAAAGGAAATTGAATATGCAGGTTGTAAGTTGCCGTAACAGCATGGCGGCCAGCACTGAGCAGGTGGTGAGCAACAAAGAAAATGTGATGCAGGCACAAAAGGCAGTGGCTATTGCAGAGAAACGTTATGATGTGGGTAAAGGAACCGTACTCGAACTTAACAGTTCGCAAGTGGCATTGACTCAAGCAAAGCTTACTTATAACCAATCTATTTACGATTACTTGGTTGCTAAGGCTGACCTTGATCAAGTGCTGGGGAATGAATAAAGATTGACAACAAAATATTACAAAGGAAAATGAAAAGAAATATCCAATTAGTAGCCCTGCTGTTGACAGCAGTCATGGGCGCATGTTCAGGCGGAAACGATAAAGAAACAGCAGCAGTATCTGCTAGTCAGACGCTAGAAAAGCCCGTAGTAAAGCTGGCTAGTGTGCAGGCACGTCCTGTTGCGCAAATTCAAGAATATACGGCCACTGTAGAGGCAGAAGTGAAAAATAATATTGTACCTTCTTCTCCTGTTCGTATCGATCAGATTTTTGTTGAAGTGGGTGATCGCGTGTCTAAGGGGCAGAAACTGGTGCAGATGGATGCAGCCAATTTGAAGCAAGTGAAACTGCAGCTGGACAATCAAGAAATAGAATTTAAACGTATTGATGAATTGTATAAAGTTGGGGGCGCTTCCAAATCTGAATGGGATGCTTCTAAAATGCAGCTTGATGTAAAGCGTACTGCGTATAAGAATCTGTTGGAAAATACATCTTTATTGAGCCCCATCCATGGCGTGATTACAGCCCGTAATTATGATAACGGAGATATGTATAGCGGAGGGGAACCGGTATTGGTGGTAGAACAGATTGCACCTGTGAAACTTTTAATTAATGTATCCGAGACTTATTTCACAAAGGTGAAGAAGGGGGCTCCTGTGGATGTCAAACTTGATGTGTATGGTGACGAAGTGTTTGTGGGTAATATCAGTTTGGTATATCCAACGATTGATCCGACAACTCGTACGTTTCAAGTGGAGATTAAGCTGAACAACCGTGATATGCGTGTTCGTCCGGGAATGTTTGCCCGTGCTACGTTGAATTTCGGAACGGCCGATAACGTGGTTGTGCCAGATTTGGCTATTGTGAAACAAGCAGGTTCCGGCGACCGTTATGTGTTTGTATATAAGGATGGTAAGGTGTCTTACAATAAAGTAGAGTTAGGCAGACGCATGGGAGCTGAGTATGAATTGAAATCAGGTGTTCCGAATCATTCTCAAGTGGTTGTAGCCGGACAGTCACGCTTGGTGAATGGTGCTGAGGTGCAGGTGGAACAATAATCATTTATTCTTCATTTTCAATTAATTAATTATCCGTAAAAGAAATGAGTTTATACGAAGGTGCAGTTAAAAAACCGATTATGACCTCCCTCTGCTTCTTGGCAGTAGTGATTTTTGGTCTTTTTTCTTTGTCCAAATTGCCGATTGACTTATATCCGGATATCGATACAAACTCGATAATGGTGATGACTGCCTATCCGGGAGCCAGCGCGTCGGATATTGAGAACAACGTGACTCGTCCGCTTGAAAACACATTGAATGCGGTGAGTAACTTGAAACACATCACTTCTCGTTCTTCAGAGAATATGTCGTTGATTACATTGGAGTTTGAGTTTGGTAATGACATTGACGTCTTGACCAATGATGTGCGTGATAAACTTGATATGGTAAGCTCACAGCTTCCAGATGATGTTGAAAATCCCATCATTTTCAAATTTAGTACAGACATGATTCCTATCGTGTTGTTGTCTGTACAGGCTAATGAAAGTCAGGCTGCTCTTTATAAGATATTGGACGATCGTGTGGTAAACCCCTTGGCCCGTATTCCGGGAGTCGGTACAGTTTCTATCAGTGGTGCGCCGAAGCGAGAAATACAGGTTTATTGTGACCCCAATAAGTTGGAGGCCTATCATCTGACCATTGAGTCCATCAGTGCGGTGATTGGAGCAGAAAACAGAAACATTCCGGGAGGTAATTTCGATATTGGTAGCGAAACGTATGCGCTTCGGGTGGAAGGAGAGTTTGATGACAGTAGTCAGTTGAATGATATCGTTGTTGGCACACACAATGGAGCGAATGTCTTCTTACGTGATGTGGCTCGAGTGGTTGATACCGTCGAGGAACGAGCTCAGGAAACGTATAACAACGGTGTGCAGGGAGCAATGATTGTCGTACAGAAACAGTCGGGTGCCAATTCGGTAGAGATTTCTAAGAAAGTAGCCGAAGCATTGCCGCGGCTCCAGAAAAACTTGCCGAGTGACGTGAAGATTGGAATTATCGTGGATACTTCCGATAATATTTTGAATACCATCGATAGTTTGACAGAAACGGTGATGTATGCATTGTTGTTTGTCGTTTTAGTGGTGTTCCTTTTCTTGGGACGCTGGCGTGCTACGCTGATTATTTGTATCACTATTCCGCTGTCGTTGATTGCTTCATTTATTTATCTGGCTATCAGCGGCAATACGATTAACATCATTTCGCTTTCTTCATTGTCAATTGCTATCGGTATGGTGGTGGATGATGCGATTGTAGTACTCGAAAATGTGACGACGCATATTGAACGTGGTTCAGATCCTAAGCAGGCTGCAGTGCATGGCACCAATGAAGTGGCAATTTCTGTGGTTGCATCTACCTTGACCATGATTGCTGTGTTCTTCCCGCTGACAATGGTCAGTGGAATGTCGGGAGTCTTGTTTAAGCAGTTGGGTTGGATGATGTGTGCCATCATGTTTATTTCTACCATTTCTGCTTTGTCTCTGACTCCGATGTTGTGTGCTCAGCTGCTTCGTCTGCAAAAGAAACCTTCCAAGTTGTTTAAGCTGTTCTTTACACCCATTGAACGTTCACTCGACCGTCTTGATGTAGAATATGCTAAAATGTTGAATTGGGCAGTGCGTCACCGTTGGATGGTCATTCTGGGATGCGTTGTGTTTTTCTTCCTCAGTTTGATTTGCGCCAAGGGCATTGGTACAGAGTTCTTCCCGGCGCAGGATAATGCTCGTATTGCTGTGCAGTTGGAGTTGCCTATTGGTACACGTAAGGAAATTGCTCAAGAACTTTCTTCGAAGTTGACCAATCATTGGCTGACTAAATATAAAGATATCATGAAGGTGTGCAACTATACGGTTGGTCAGGCCGATTCTGATAATACGTGGGCCTCTATGCAGGATAATGGTTCGCATATTATTTCTTTCAATATCAGTTTGGTGGATCCGGGTGACCGTGATGTATCTTTGGAAACTGTATGTGAGGAAATGCGTCAGGATTTGAAGAGCTATCCGGAGTTCAGTAAAGCACAAGTAATCTTAGGAGGTAGCAACAGCGGTATGTCTGCACAGGCAACTGCCGACTTTGAAGTGTATGGCTATGATATGGAGATGACCGACAGTGTGGCAGCCCGTTTGAAAAAAGCGCTGTTGAATGTGCCGGGTGTATCTGAAGTAAATATCAGTCGCAGTGATTATCAGCCTGAGTATCAGGTGGACTTTGACCGTGAGAAGTTGGCTATGCATGGGTTGAATCTGTCTACAGCCGGTAATTTCTTGCGTAACCGTATTAATGGTGCTGTGGCTTCCAAGTATCGTGAAGACGGTGATGAATATGATATTAAGGTGCGTTATGCTCCTGAATTCCGTACCAGTATTGAAAGTTTGGAAAATATCTTGATATACAATAATAAGGGTGAGTCTGTTCGAGTGAAGGATGTCGGCAGAGTGGTAGAGCGTTATGCAGCTCCTACTATCGAGCGTAAAAACCGTGAGCGTATTGTCACAGTGTCGGCTGTAATCTCCGGTGCTCCCTTGGGTGATGTGGTAAGTGCGGGAAATAAGATTATCGATAAAATGGATCTTCCGGGTGATGTGACGGTTCAGATTGCCGGTTCGTTTGAAGACCAGCAGGATTCGTTCCGTGATTTGGGAACTTTGGCTGTGTTGATTGTGATTCTGGTATTTATCGTAATGGCTGCTCAGTTTGAATCACTGACCTATCCGTTTATCTTGATTCTTTCTGTGCTCTTTGCTTTGAGTGGTATTTTGATGGCTCTCTTCATTACCAATACAACTTTGAGTGTGATGAGTTTGTTGGGTGGTATCATGTTGATTGGTATTGTGGTTAAGAACGGTATCGTGCTTATTGACTATACTATTTTGTGTCGTGAGCGTGGACAGTCTATTCTGAACGCAGTGGTCACAGCAGGTAAGAGTCGTCTGCGCCCTGTATTGATGACTACGGCTACCACCATTCTTGGTATGATTCCGATGGCGGTAAGTAGTGGTCAGGGAGCCGAAATGTGGAGCCCGATGGCTATTGCTGTTATTGGTGGTCTGACAGTTTCCACCATCTTGACGCTGATTTACGTGCCAGCGATGTATTGCATCTTCGGTGGCGTAGGTGTTCGCCGTCAGCGTAGAAAGATGAAAGAAACTCGTGAGTTGAACGAATACTTCCAGGCTCATAAGGATGAAATGATTAAGAAATAATGTAAACAGAATATCTATGAAGTCAGTATTAATAACATTCGACCAAGCTTATTATGAACAGATTATCTCTTTGCTCGACCGTTTGAACTGTCGTGGATTTACTTATTGGGATAAGGTGCAGGGACGTGGCTCCAAAACAGGTGATCCTCATTATGGAAGTCATGCTTGGCCAAGTATGTGTTCATCAATTCTAACTGTAGTAGAGGATGTAAAGGTTGATCCCTTGCTTGATGCCTTGCACAAAATGGACCTTGCAACTGAGCAGTTGGGATTGCGTGCATTTGTATGGAATATCGAACGTACGATATAATTGTTAGTAGTTGAAAGTAAACTGCCCCTGGAGAGAGCCGAAAGCGGCTTCCTTTTAGGGGCAGTTTTTTTATATAAGTATATAGTACATATACGTAGTTCTGCGTCCATAAACTGCCACTTTAGGAGTGCTAACTTGGCACTTTAGATGTGTTATCTTGCTACTTTATAGAATAGAAGTTACGTAATGTGTCGCACTCCATAGTATAGTTGCTCTTTGCTGATTCGGATATTCGGTAGTAGTGTGTATAAGGTGAGCAGTGAGATATGATGGTAAAATACGATGTTTAATCTGATTCTTTTATAACTTTGTGCCCGTTTTGAATTTGACAATATGAAGATAATCAAGAACTATTTAAAATACTCGTTGGGATTGGTGCTTACAGTGTTTGTGGCTCTTTTAGCTCTTCACTGGCTTCCTGCCATTACGATTGATGGACATACAATGAGACGGGTCGATTTGCTGAGTGAGGTTCGATATCCTAAACAGCAACCCTTGAAAGCAGATTCTGATACTATTCCATTACCACCAGTTGTTAAGCCGGCTTTTGTTGATACTTGCCGCACGGGGATGACTTGTATTGAAGATTATAGTGATTCTACATTCAGAGGAATGAGGCCGTTTTATGAAGCGCTCAACCGCCTTTCTTCAGGTGATGAGGAGGATAGGCAGGTGCGTATTGCTGTGTTTGGCGATTCTTTCATTGAGGCGGATATTTTTACTGCAGACCTTCGAGAGATGCTTCAGAAACGTTTTGGAGGTTGCGGTGTCGGATTTGTTGCAATAACTTCTGCAACAAATGGTTTTCGTCCGACAGTACGGCACACGTTCGGAGGCTGGGAAAGTCATGCTGTTACCGATAGTATTGGTTTTGATAAGAAATTGCAAGGCATTTCAGGGCATTATTTTATACCTCGTAGGGGCGCTTTTGTGGAACTGCGTGGTCAAAAGAAATATGCATCATTGCTGGATACTTGCCAGCGGTCTACGATTTTTTATTTGAGCAAAGATTCGCTATCTTTGACGGCCTCGGTCAATAAAGGAGATGCTCAGCTCTTTAGTGTATTGCCTTCTGCGCATTTACAGACGAGCGAAGTGGAAGGGAATATCGGTTCTGTCCGTTGGTCAGCTGGTGAGGCAGATTCTACTCGCTTTTATGGTGTTGCTATGGATGGGAAGCAAGGCATTGTGCTTGATAATTTTTCTCTTCGTGGTAGTACAGGATTGTCTTTGCGTGATATTCCACAGCGAATGTTGAAGGAGTTTAATAGGGTGAGGCCTTATGATTTGATAGTGTTGGAGTATGGTTTGAATGTCGCGACCGAACGCGGACGGAATTATGATAAATATCAAAAGGGCCTGCTGACAGCAATTGAACATCTGAAAAACTGCTTTCCACAGGCAGGAGTGCTGTTGTTGAGTGTCGGTGATCGTGATTACAAGGATGATGAGGGGGAACTGCGTACTATGCCTGGGGTGAAAAATTTGGTTCGTTATCAGCAGCACACGGCAGCTTTGAGTGGCATTGCTTTTTGGAGTATGTTTGAAGCAATGGGCGGAGAAGAAAGTATGGCGACACTCGTTCATGCCAAGCCTGCTATGGCCAATTTGGATTATACACATATTAATTTTAGGGGAGGCCGTTTCTTGGCTGGCTTGCTTTATGAAACATTGATTTATGGAAAAGAACAATATGATAGGAGAAAGGCGTACGAAGAGGAGTAGCAGGTGGCTTGCTCTCATCGTTTTGTTGTTCTCTTGTAGTTGGAGTGGACTGTATGCGCAGGATTTCTTACCTCAGCAGCCTCCTTTGGAGAGTAGGTTGAAGGAGGTGAAGCCGCTGGGCGAATGGCGTGCAGGCGGAGACACAATCAGGGTGAAAGTAGCTTTCCCGGAGGCATTTCGTCAGACCGGACCGAATGTGCTCATTGATAGTCTGGGATTGTTGCAGCCGGTATTAGAGCATTTGCGCCTCGTGCGTGCTGGGCTGAGTGAAGATACGGTGCGTATTGTGCATATCGGTGATAGTCATGTGCGTGGTCATATCTATCCGCAAACCACTGGTACCCGTCTGATTGAGGCTTTTGGTGCTGTATCTTATATTGATAAAGGGGTCAACGGAGCTACTTGTCTTACATTTACTCATCCTAAGAGGATTGATGAAGTGACTAATTTGAAGCCTGAACTGTTGATTTTATCTTTTGGCACAAACGAAAGCCACAACCGTCGCTACAATGCTCATTTGCACTATCATCAGCTGGATGAACTTGTTAAGTCGCTTCGGCTTCGTTTGCCGGATGTCCCTATCTTGCTGACAACGCCTCCTGGAGCTTACGAGAGTTTTCGGAAACAGAAACGTCGGCGTACGTATGTCATCAACCCGCGTACGGCCACGGCTGTAGCGACTATTCATCGCTATGCAAAAGAGCATCGTTTGCTGGTGTGGGATATGTACGAAGTGGTAGGAGGGAAGAGTAGGGCATGTCTTAATTGGACTGCAGCCAGGCTGATGCGCTCCGATCATGTACATTTCTTACCCGAGGGCTATATTTTGCAAGGCAATTTACTGTATCAGGCATTAATAACAGCATATAATGACTATGTTTCCTATTGATATTGATTTGAGCAGACTGAAAGAGGTCTTCATGTATGATCCGCAGGCACCCATGATTTTTAGCAGCGGTATTTTCCTTTGGTTGTTTGTGGCATTTATGGTGGTGTATGTGTTGCTTCAGCACAAGTATACGGCCCGTATTTTATTTGTCACTCTATTCTCTTACTATTTTTATTATAAGAGTAGCGGTATTTATTTTTTTCTGCTGGCTTTAGTCACGGTCAGTGATTTCTTTTTGGCTCAGTTTATGAACCATACGGAAGGAACATGGAAGCGGAAGGGGTTGGTAGCAGCCAGTTTGAGTATTAATCTGGGGCTGCTGGCTTATTTTAAATATACTAACTTTTTGGGTGGTGTGATAGCTTCGGTGATGGGAAAAGAGTTTTCGGCACTGGATATTTTCCTTCCTGTGGGGATTTCTTTTTTTACCTTTCAATCGCTCAGTTATACAATTGATGTTTATCGGAGGGAGATCAAGCCTTTGTCTAGTTTGCTTGATTATGCTTTTTATGTTTCTTTTTTCCCTCAGTTGGTGGCCGGCCCCATTGTGCGTGCACGCGATTTCATCCCGCAGATACGGCAACCGCTGTTAGTGTCGGAGGAAATGTTTGGTAGGGGTATTTTCCTGATAGCATCGGGCTTATTTAAAAAAGCAGTCATATCAGATTACATCAGTGTCAATTTCGTAGAGCGTATTTTTGATAATCCCACTTTGTATTCGGGCATAGAAAACCTGATGGGGGTTTATGGGTATGCATTGCAGATTTATTGTGATTTTTCCGGTTATAGCGACATGGCTATCGGTATTGCACTGCTGCTGGGTTTTCATTTTAATCTCAACTTTGATTCACCTTATAAATCGGCTTCGATTACAGAATTTTGGCGTAGATGGCATATTTCTCTTTCCAGCTGGTTGAAGGACTATCTGTATATTTCTTTAGGAGGCAACCGGAAAGGTAAGATACGGCAGTACATTAATCTTACTATTACGATGTTTTTAGGTGGATTGTGGCATGGGGCTTCCTGGAATTTTGTATTGTGGGGGCTCTTTCATGGAGTAGCGTTGGCTTTCCATAAGATGTGGATGATGCTGACCGGTCGACAAAAGGGAGAGAAAAGTCATGGGTTGAGCCGCGCATTCGGTGTGCTTATTACATTTCATTTTGTCTGTTTCTGTTGGATTTTCTTTCGTAATGCCAACTTTGATAATTCAGTGGATATGTTGAGACAAATATTTACAGCATTCCGCCCTCAATTGTTGGTGCAGTTGGTAGAAGGGTATTGGAAAGTATTTGCTTTGATGTTGCTGGGGTATTTGCTTCATTTTGCACCAAGAAAGTGGGAAGATGCTTTGTGCAGAGAGGTGATAGGTATGCCTTTCCTTTGTAAGGCGCTGGTGTTAGTCACCTTGATTTACGTGGTTATTCAGATGAAAAGTACAGAAATACAGCCTTTTATTTATTTTCAATTTTAGTTTCGTCGCTTTATCTTTCTTTGTAGAGGTGATTGAAATAAAACTGCACTTCCTTGCTTTCTGTGTGAAGTATGGGGGATGCAGTTTTATATTTGGGATATGCTAGTGAATTCGTTTTATATTTTTCAGTTTTTTGTCTTTTCTCGTCTTTTCCCCTCTTGCTTTTTTTGTCTTTTTCTTATTTCTTTGCATGAGAAAAAATGAAGTTGTATGGAGTGTTTAAATAGTTATGAACCGGCAGCGGAGCGTTATGAACAGATGCGGTATAAGTATTGTGGCAACAGTGGTTTGCAGTTACCTCAGATATCGTTGGGGCTGTGGCATAATTTTGGAAGTGTAGATGATTTCAGTGTAGCTACTGATATCGTGAAATTTGCTTTTGACCATGGCATTACTCATTTCGATTTGGCCAATAATTATGGCCCGGAGCCAGGAAGTGCAGAGCGTAATTTTGGACGTATTTTGAAAGCGAACTTTCACGGATATCGGGATGAAATGATTGTTTCTTCTAAAGCGGGACATGAAATGTGGGCTGGACCTTATGGTGGAAATAGCTCGCGTAAAAATCTGATGGCCAGTGTCAACCAAAGTCTTCGGCGTACAGGGTTGGAATATTTTGATATTTTTTATACGCATCGGTATGATGGGGTAACTCCGGTAGAAGAAACCGTACAGGCGTTGATTGATATTGTTCGCCAAGGCAAGTCTTTGTATGTAGGTATTTCTAAATACCCACCTAGGCAGGCACGTATGGCTTATGAACTGTTGAGGCAGGCAGGAGTACCTTGTCTTGTGAGTCAGTATCGGTATAATCTGTTCGACCGGGGGGTGGAAACAGAAAGTCTTCCACTGGCTGCTGAGTTCGGCTCTGGTTTTGTGGCATTTTCTCCTTTGGCGCAAGGATTGCTTACTGATAAATATTTGCATGGTATTCCGGAAAACTCTCGTGCAGCTCGGACGTCGGGATTCCTTCAACGGTCTCAAGTGACTCCGGAAAAAGTTGAAGCTGCTCGGCAGTTGAATGTAATAGCCCGTCGTAGGGGACAGACATTGGCTGAAATGTCTTTGTCATGGGTGTTGCGTGATAGCCGCATTACATCGGTGATTGTTGGAGCAAGTACGGTAAGTCAGTTGGCTGATAATCTGAAGGCTTTGAATCATCCGGATTTTACCGTTGATGAACTTGCAGCTATTGAGAAAGCGCTTGTTGTTGGTTAGTTGTTTGTTTGGGTGAAGGAGAGGAATCGTTTTTGGGAATGTATTCTTGATTTTATGTTAGAGTCATTACAGAAATGTATATGCGCGCGTGATAATATATGGTGTATATTTGGGAAGATTGTTTTGTTGATCTTTCT
>Garth_p1__coassemble_1364_pt1 | contig 13107 bp, 12 predicted proteins | sample Garth_p1__metabat2_low_PE_032 | metagenome-assembled genome bin Garth_p1
AGTAATTATCTGGTGGCAAATTTAATGAAAGCATTCTTACTACAAAAAGATATAGGAAGAAATTACTGCAAGCAAGCATTCACTGCTTGAAGCAACTCATCAAATGTTGCCACTGGATGATCTCCGAATTTATAACGAACAAGCTGCTTCTCATCAGAAATAAAGACTGTAGGAACCACCCTACAGGCAAACCGTTCATAAACGGCATCTTCACATTCAGCCGCATACGGAAGATTAAATCCTTCAGTCTGCCAATACTGTTCTACTTCTTCCTGATGATCTTTCCAGTTGAAGCAATAAATACCGACGCGGGTATCATTCCGGAAAGCATCGTACAGACGTTGTATCTGAGGAAGTTCTTCACGACAGTCGGGGCAAGCAGTACGAAAAAAAACAAGCACTGAAACCCGGCCCTTCAAATCAGTATTGGCCAAACTCTCCCCGCTATTCAAAACCACGGAAAACTCCGGAACCTGCTCCCCAACCTCAAGCGTTGCGGATGAAACAGAAGGTTCTCCGTCACGAATACAACTCACACTCAGACAAACAAGAAACAGCCCTACCAAAAGCTGTAATCGACTCGTAATAAAATGCATCTTATCAGTTACTTAATATGAATTTCAAATGTAACTATTTTCATAAGTTTAACAAAACTAAAACAGTGAAATATTGACTTTGCAACAAACAAAGTTTTTTCTACCTTTGCCCGACTTGATTTTAACTATTTAGAAATATGGACTACATGACAGATATTTGCTCGATAGCCGAACAGTTATTCAACTGGGGCAGCCAACTACTTGCTCCTTTAATAGGTATTGCTATTGCTTCTTTTTTAAGCGCCAAGCTCTTTCGGCATCTCATTATTCCTATCATACATAAAGTAACTTCCCGGACTAAGGCTACTTGGGATGACTACCTGTTCAATAAACGAATGCTCACAAGCATCTGCCGCATCATCCCTCCCATTGTATGGTACTCCCTGCTCCCTTTCGCCTTCAGCGAAAAGCCTGTGATGCTCATGTTTCTGCTGGAAGCATGCGAAATATACCTGGTCATCGCCTCCCTGCTTCTTATCAATTCTTTCCTACGCTCCGTTTACGACCTTTCCATCGAACATGAATCTTTACGAAACCGACCATTAAAAGGCATTTACCAGATGATTAACCTCATCGCCATGGGCGTGGGAGCGGTCTTAATCTTAAGTATACTGATTGGAAAAGATGCGACAGCTATTTTCGCCGGACTAGGTGCCTCAGCGGCTGTATTGATGCTGATTTTTAAAGATAGCATTCTCGGACTCGTTGCTGGAGTGCAATTGTCGGCTAATGACATGCTGCGTCCGGGCGACTGGATTTCGATGCCGAAATATGGAGCCGACGGTGATGTTATAGAGGTTTCACTGACCACTGTAAAAGTCAGGAACTTCGACAAGACCATTACCACCATCCCACCCTATGCCCTCGTCAGCGATTCTTTTCAGAACTGGAGAGGCATGCGTGAAACTGGAGGACGGCGCATCAAGCGCTCCGTAAACATTGATCTTACTACCATCCATTTCTGTACGGAGAACGAGAAGGAGGTTTTCATTAAAAAAGGCTGGCTGAATGAAAGCGATCAGCCTTTGCAGATAACAAACCTCAAGGTTTTCCGCGACTATCTGATGACTTACCTTCAGCAACATCCGCAAACTCATAAAGAACTCATGATTATGGTACGCCAATTACAGCCCACCCCTGAGGGAGTTCCCTTAGAACTTTACTGTTTTACCAATACTACTGTATGGGCTGACTATGAACGAATCCAGGCTGAAATCTTTGATCATGTGATAGCTATGACCGCACAGTTCGGATTACGCCTCTTCCAGCGACCCAGCGGAACAGATATTCAGATAACAAGCCTATAGATAAGTTCTCATTGAAAGCAGAAATGATAAGCTGCCTAGACGCCAGCCAACTGAGACGGGAAAGACAAACCACTTTCCCACTCAGTCCCACCCAGGTAAATACAAAAAAAGACGCTTAAGATTACTCTTAAACGCCTTGTCTAACTAAAAATTTGAAAGTAGCGGGACCCGGGATTGAACCGGGGACCTCATGATTATGAATCATGCGCTCTAACCAGCTGAGCTATCCCGCCATTGTTTGTTTTTGTTTGCTATCGTTTGTTTCTCGATTGCGGGTGCAAAGATAGAGGTTTTTTTATTACCTCCAAAACATTTCGGTATTTTTTTTGAAAAAATCTTCAAAAAAGTGCATTTTCCCCTTTTGAAGGCCTTGTAGTACCTCTCCGGTTGCAGATTCATTGAATAAAGTGAGGTTTTTATAGGTTGTATTCAGAAAAAAGTATTTATCTTGGCACACACAAAATAATCAAGATTACTATGAAAAAGGAAAAGATTCATTTGGAATACTTATTGAGCGCAACTTCTAAAAATATTCTTTGGGGAGCTATCAGTACACCTGCCGGACTGGAGGAATGGTTTGCCGACAAAGTGGTGTCTGATGATAAAACGGTGGAATTTTCTTGGGGAAAGTCGGAGCAGCGGGTGGCGGAGATCATAGCCATTCGTGCTTATTCCTTTATCCGCTTCCGCTGGAAAGATGATGAAGGAGAACGCTCTTATTTTGAAATGAAGATGACATATAATGAATTGACCCATGCTTATGTGCTGGAAGTGACGGATTTTGCAGTGCCGGATGAGGTGGAGGATATGAAAGAGTTGTGGGAATCGCAGATAGCTAATTTAAGAAGAACTTGTGGTTTTTAGTTAACTTTCAACTAAAAATTTTCGATGCTCCTTTTTTTGTGCTAATTTTGCGTCTTTAATGCACGAACCTATTAAGATGCTACGCATAAAGAAATTAGATATATTTATAGTAAAGAGCTTTTTAATGCTCTTTATTGGTACATTCTTCATCTGTCTGTTCATTTTTATGATGCAGTTCTTGTGGAGATATGTGGATGAGTTGGTCGGAAAAGGATTGGAGATGAGCGTGCTGGCTCAGTTTTTCTTTTATTCAGCTCTGACACTGGTGCCTGTGTCCTTGCCATTGGCTGTGCTGCTGGCTTCCCTGATCACTTTCGGTAACTTCGGCGAACGGTATGAGCTGCTTGCTATGAAGGCAGCGGGTATCTCGTTGCTCAAAATCATGCGTCCGCTGATTGTGTTTGTCTGTGGAGTGGTGGGGGTCTCTTTTTATTTCCAAAATGTGGTGGGACCGATTGCAACTGCCAAGTTAGGTACGCTGGTTCTTTCCATGAAGCAGAAATCTCCGGAGCTGGATATTCCGGAAGGGGTGTTCTATTCCGAAATTCAGGATTACAATCTGAAGGTGGCGAGGAAAGACCGGAAGACGGGTATGCTCTACGATGTGCTGATTTATGACTTGAAAGAGGGATTTGACAAGGCACGTGTGATTTATGCTGATTCCGGACGGTTGGAAATGACAGCCGACAAGCAGCATCTCTGGCTGCATTTGTATAGCGGTGATTTGTTTGAGAATCTGAAGGCGCAGAGCATGAAGTCGCAAAATGTGCCTTATCGCAGGGAGTCATTCAGGGAAAAGCATACGCTGATTGAGTTTGACTCCGACTTCAATATGGCTGATGAAAGTATCATGAGCAATTCGTCGGGTGCCAAGGATATGAAGATGCTGCAGACTTCCATCGACTCGATGAGGGTGGTGGGTGACAGCATCGGCAGACAGTATTACCGTGAAATGGCCGACGGCAATTTCCGTGCCCCTTATGGCTTGTCCAAGGAGGATACGGTAAAAATCAGAAAGGCTGATCTGCTGGCATACAATGTGGACAGTCTGTATCAGATGGCTTCTTTGTCGCAAAAGCAAAAGGTGATTTCTTCTGCCGTGAGCCGCGCTGAGGGTACAAGCAGTGACCTTACCTTCAAGAGTTATACGATGGAGCGCAACGATTACAGCATCCGCAAACATCGTACGGAATGGCATAAGAAAATCACGATTTCGCTTTCTTGTCTGCTCTTCTTCTTTATCGGTGCTCCGTTGGGCGGTATTATCCGCAAAGGAGGATTGGGTATGCCGGTCATTGTTTCGGTGCTGGTATTCATTATCTATTATATTATAGACAACACGGGGTATAAAATGGCCCGCGACGGAAAGTGGATTGTGTGGATGGGGATGTGGACCAGCAGTGCCGTGCTTGCTCCGCTGGGCTTTTTCCTGACGTATAAATCAAACAAGGATTCGGTGGTGTTGAATGCCGATGCATATATCAACTGGTTCAAGAAGATTGTGGGTATCCGCAGCGTGCGTCATCTCTTCAAGAAGGAGGTGATTATTCATGATCCCGACTATACCCGTATTCCGGGTGATTTGGAGCGGCTGAGTGCCAGCTGCAGGGCCTATATGGAGCAGAACCGGCTGAGAAAGGCGCCCAATTATTTAAAATTGTGGATGGCTGATGAGAAGGATGATGATGTGGTGGCTATCAATGATGCTATGGAGGCGTTGATTGAGGAGATGTCCAACACGAAGTCGCCTTCGCTGGTGGGGGTGCTCAATAATTATCCGGTGATTCCGGTTACGGCACACACCCGTCCGTTCCGTATTCATTGGCTGAATATTCTGGCCGGATTGTTTATTCCTGTCGGACTCTTTTTCTATGTGCGGATTTGGATTTTCCGCATCCGTCTGGCAAAGGATATGGACCGGATTATTAAAACGAACGAACAAGTTCAATTCATTATACAGAAAATAAATAATTAGATTGTATGGAAAATATAAAAATGGATCGAATCGAAGAGGCAATTGCTGATTTTCGTGAAGGCAAGTTTGTCATTGTAGTGGATGATGAGGATCGCGAAAATGAGGGTGACCTGATTATCGCGGCCGAAAAGATAACTCCTGAGAAAGTTAACTTTATGTTGAAGCATGCCCGTGGGGTGCTTTGTGCTCCTATCACGGTGTCTCGCTGTAAGGAATTGGATCTGCCCCACCAGGTGTCAGACAATACTTCGGTCTTGGGTACTCCGTTTACGGTGACTATTGATAAGCTGGAAGGATGTACGACTGGTGTTTCTGCTTCCGACCGTGCCGCTACGATTCAGGCATTGGCCGATCCGGCTTCTACGCCGGCTACTTTCGGTCGTCCGGGTCATATCAATCCGTTGTATGCACAAGAAAAAGGGGTGCTCCGTCGTGCAGGTCACACAGAGGCTACAATCGACCTCGCTCGTTTGGCTGGTCTGTATCCGGCTGGTGCCTTGATGGAAATCATGAGTGATGACGGTACGATGGCTCGTCTGCCCGAACTCCGTGCTATGGCCGACCAGTATGATTTGAAGCTGATTTCTATCCATGATTTGATTGCTTACCGCTTGAAACAGGAATCAATTGTGGAAAAGGGAGTGGAAGTAGACATGCCTACAGCAAGCGGCAAGTTCCGATTGATTCCTTTCCGCCAGAAATCCAACGGCTTGGAGCATATGGCTGTCTTTAAGGGAACCTGGAAGGAAGACGAACCTATTTTGGTGCGCGTGCATTCTTCTTGTGCTACGGGTGATATCCTCGGCTCGCAGCGTTGTGACTGTGGCGAACAGTTGCACAAGGCCATGGAGATGATTGAGAAAGAAGGCAAGGGAGTGGTGGTTTATCTGAATCAGGAAGGTCGTGGCATCGGCTTGATGGAGAAGATGAAAGCTTACAAACTTCAGGAAGACGGTATGGATACGGTGGATGCCAATCTTTGTCTGGGTCATCTGGTGGATGAACGCGACTATGGTGTGGGTGCTCAGATTCTTCGCGAGCTGGGTGTGCATAAGATGAGACTTATGACCAACAATCCGGTGAAACGAGTTGGCCTGGAGGCGTATGGTTTGGAAATTGTGGAAAATATTCCTATTGAGACTGTGCCTAATCCGTACAACGAGCGTTATTTGAGAACCAAAAAGGAAAGAATGGGACATACTTTACATTTTAACAAGTAATTGTCCGATTTATTTTCATATATCGAATATTGTCGTTTATTTTGCAACAATTTTCACATAAAAACAAATAAACAGGTATAAAATGAATCAATTGTCAGATCGTTTGAACAGTTTGTCGCCATCGGCGACGCTGGCTATGTCGCAGAAGAGTAGCGAACTTAAAGCTCAAGGGGTAGATGTGATCAACTTGAGTGTAGGGGAACCCGATTTCAACACACCCGATCACATCAAAGAAGCTGCGAAAAAAGCGATAGATGAAAACTTCTCTCGCTATTCTCCCGTTCCGGGTTATCCGGCTTTGCGTAATGCTATTGTTGAAAAACTGAAGAATGAAAACGGTCTTGAATATACAGCCGCTCAGATTTCTTGTGCCAATGGTGCTAAGCAGTCGGTTTGTAACGCTATTCTGGTATTGGTGAATCCGGGAGACGAAGTGATTGTGCCTGCTCCTTATTGGGTGAGCTATCCTGAAATGGTGAAAATGGCTGAGGGTACACCGGTGATTGTTTCTGCAGGTATCGAGCAGGATTTCAAGATTACACCCGAACAGCTGGAAGCTGCTATCACTCCGAAGACGAAGGTGCTGATTCTGTGTTCTCCTTCCAACCCGACAGGTTCGGTTTATTCTAAGGAAGAACTGGCAGGTCTGGTGGCTGTGCTGGCTAAACATCCGCAGGTGATTGTGATTGCTGATGAGATTTATGAGCATATCAATTACATCGGTGAGCACCAGAGTATCGCTCAGTTCCCGGAAATGAAGGAGCGTACGGTGATTGTGAATGGTGTATCGAAGGCATATGCTATGACTGGATGGAGAATTGGTTTCGTAGCCGGACCGGAATGGCTGGTGAAGGCTTGCAACAAACTGCAGGGTCAGTATACATCAGGTCCGTGTTCTGTATCTCAGAAGGCTGCTGAAGCTGCTTATACTGGTTCGCAGGAACCGGTGAAGGAAATGCAGAAGGCTTTCCAACGTCGCCGTGACTTGATTGTGAAGCTGGCAAAGGAAGTGCCGGGATTCGAAGTGAATGTGCCGCAAGGTGCTTTCTACCTGTTCCCCAAATGTGACTCATTCTTCGGTAAGAGCTGCGGTGAACGCACGATTGCCAACTCGGATGACTTGGCTATGTATCTGCTCGAAGAGGCTCACGTGGCTTGCGTTGGCGGTGCTTCATTCGGTGCTCCTGAGTGTATCCGTATGAGCTACGCTACAAGTGATGAAAATATCGTTGAGGCTATTCGCCGTATCAAGGAAGCGTTGGCTAAATTGAAATAAATCTACATCCGATGCCTGAGTGCATCGGATTCCATTATACAGAGGCTGTCTTCCGTTAAATGAAGGATGGCCTCTGTTTTTTTATACTTTGACGTGAGGCAGGAGTGCTTGGGTGCAGATATTTCGATAAAAAAAGGCTGCCTCCCGAATGGAAAGCAGCCTATACCTTTTTCTTTAGATTGTATTATTCAGCCGGGTGGATAGCTTCAGACGGACAAACGTCAGCGCAAGTTCCACATTCTGTACACAAATCCGGGTTGATAGAATAGATATCACCTTCAGAGATAGCTTCTACCGGACACTCGTCGATACAAGTTCCGCAAGCAATACAATCGTCACTAATTACGTAAGCCATTTTCGTTAAATTTTAAATTATTAGTACTAATTACTTCGGCAAAAATAAGGCTTTTATTGATTCGTTGTATTTTTCTGAGATTAAATTGACTTAATTTGTACGTCTTCTAAATAAGCAATCGCGCTGTTTGTGGCATATTTTTCGTACTTTTGTGCTCAAAATTATTAAGATATAGCGCATATGCCTTTAAATTTACCAGATAAGCTGCCTGCGATAGAGCTACTTAAGGAGGAGAACATTTTTGTCATCGATTCTTCCCGTGCTACGCGGCAGGATATCCGTCCGTTGCGGATCGTGATATTGAACTTGATGCCGTTGAAGATTACAACGGAAACTGATTTGGTGCGTCTGCTTTCCAATACGCCGCTTCAGGTGGAGATTTCTTTCATGAAAATCAAAAGTCATACATCCAAAAATACGCCGATAGAGCACATGAAGGCATTCTATACGGATTTTGAGGACATGCGTCATGAGAAATATGACGGCATGATTATCACCGGAGCCCCTGTGGAGCAGATGGATTTTAAGGAAGTGACTTATTGGGATGAGATTACGGAAATATTCAATTGGGCCCGTACGCACGTCACTTCTACGTTGTATATCTGCTGGGCGGCTCAGGCGGGATTGTATCATCATTACGGCATTCCGAAATATCCGTTGGATAAGAAGATGTTCGGTATTTTTAAGCATCGGGTGCTATTGCCTTATCAGCCTATTTTCCGCGGATTTGATGATGAGTTCTATGTTCCTCATAGCCGTCACACGGAGATCCGCCGGGAGGACATTCTCCGCAAGCCGGAGCTGACGCTGCTTTCAGAGTCGGATGATGCCGGTGTGTATATGGTGATGGCACGCGGCGGCCGTGAGTTTTTTGTGACCGGCCATTCTGAATATTCTCCTTATACGTTGGATACGGAATACCGCCGTGATCTTTCCAAGGGATTGCCGATTGAGATTCCCCGCAATTATTACGTGGATGATGATCCGGACAAGGGTCCGTTTGTGCGTTGGCGTGCCCATGCCAACTTGCTGTTCTCCAATTGGCTGAATTATTTCGTTTATCAGGAAACTCCTTACAATATTAACGACATTCGATGATAAAACAACGTAAAATAGAACTGCTGGCTCCGGCAAAGAATTTGGAATGTGGCATGGAAGCCATCAATCATGGAGCGGATGCGGTGTATATCGGTGCCCCGAAGTTCGGTGCCCGTGCAGCTGCTGTCAATTCGCTGGAAGATATTGAAGCGCTGGTGCAGTATGCACATTTGTATAATGCCCGTATTTATGTGACGGTCAATACCATTCTGAAGGAAGAGGAACTCAAGGAGACGGAGGAGATGATACAGGCTCTTTACCGGATAGGGGTGGATGCATTGATTGTGCAGGATATGGGGATTACCAAGCTCAATCTTCCGCCTATTCCTCTTCATGCCAGTACGCAGATGGACAACCGTACTCCGGAGAAAGTAAAGTTTCTTTGGGAAGCCGGATTCCGTCAGGTTGTGCTGGCCCGTGAACTGTCGCTGCGCGAGATAGCCAAGATACATGCTGCTTGTCCGGAAACTCCTTTGGAAGTTTTTGTGCACGGAGCATTGTGTGTGAGCTACAGTGGTCAGTGTTATGTCAGTCAGGCTTGTTTTGGACGTAGTGCCAACCGGGGGGAATGTGCCCAGTTCTGCCGGCTGCCTTTCAGCTTGGTGGATGCAGACGGGAAAGTGATTGTGAGGGACAAGCACCTGCTTTCCTTGAAAGACATGAATCAGAGCGACGAGCTGGAGCAGCTGCTTGATGCCGGTGCCTCTTCGTTTAAGATTGAGGGGCGCTTGAAGGATGTTTCGTATGTGAAGAATGTGACAGCGGCTTATCGTCAGAAACTGGATGCTATCTTTGCCCGCCGTCCGGAATATAGACGGGCTTCGTCGGGTACGAGCCGGTATGAATTCAAACCGCAGCTCGACAAGAGTTTCAGCCGTGGCTTTACTCATTATTTTCTGCACGGGCGTGATAAAGATATCTTTTCGTTCGACACTCCCAAGTCGCTAGGAGAGGAGATGGGTACTGTAAAGGAAGTGCGGGGCAATTACCTTACAGTGGCCGGACTGAAGTCGTTTCATAATGGCGATGGGGTGTGTTATATGGATGAGCAAGGACGTTTGCAGGGATTCCGTGTGAACCGGGTGGACGGCAACAAGCTTTATCCGCAGGAAATGCCGCGTGTCAAGCCGCGTACGCTTTTGTATCGTAACTATGATCAGGAGTTCGAACGGGTTCTGGGCCGGAAATCGGCTGAACGTAAACTGGCTGTAGACTTGTTCCTGTCCGACAATGAGTTCGGTTTTTCACTGACATTGACGGATGAGGACAATAACCGTGTGTCGTTGACGCTTCCGCGTGAAAAAGAACTGGCCCGTACTCCGCAGACTGATAATCTGAAAACGCAGCTGGCCAAATTGGGCAACACGCCTTTTGAAGCTCGAGAGGTGACTGTTTCGTTTGCTCAGAACTGGTTTCTCCCTGCTTCGGTGCTGGCTGACTTCCGTCGACAGGCGGTTGATCAGTTGCTGACTGCCCGTAAAATCAATTACCGCAGGGAAATGGCTGTGTGGAAGCCTACTCAGCATGCTTTTCCTCAAACCACGCTGTCTTATCTGGGAAATGTAATGAATACCCGGGCGGCTTCGTTTTATCATGATCACGGGGTGCAGCGCATAGCGATGGCCTACGAAAAAGAGCCGGTAGAAGAAGCGGTATTGATGTTCTGCAAGCATTGTATTCGTTACAGTATGGGATGGTGTCCGGTACATCACCGGGTGCGTTCGCCCTATCAGGAGCCTTATTACTTGTTATCCAACGATGGCAAGCGTTTCCGGCTGGATTTTGATTGCAAGTATTGTCAGATGAAGGTTGTTGCGGAATGAGGAAGCCAAACAGACACTTTTTATTGCATGTAGGAGGGGGGAAGAGTGCCGTATGCCGATGGGGAATGGCGGTTCCCCTCGCTTCTATGGTGTGTCTGTTGGCCATTTTATTCCTTTTGTCTGCTTGCCATTATCCCCGTCCTGATCTCTCTTCCGCAGATTTGCCGGAAAAGACAAAGGATTCTTTGCGTTATCTGTATGAGCGACATTATACATGGAACACGAATCTGGAAGTAATGGCCGATTCTGTTTCTTTGGTTTGTCCGCCCATTAAAGACACCTATATTTCGCTTTATCAAGGTGATCGGGTGGTGGTAGCCGAGTTTGCTGTTCATCCGGCCGATACGGTGGATAGTATTTGGGTAAAACTGGCTCATACACAGGAGGAACAGGGCTGGATACGGGAGTCGGATTTGAAACATTCTTTTGTTCCTGCCGATAGCATCTCGCAGGTCATTTACCTGTTTAGCCGTACGCATGTTTCTTATTTCATCGCTATCTTGGTCTTGTTTATAGGGGCCTATCTGATTCGGGCCATTTGGCTCAAGCAGTTGAAGCTGGTTTATTATAATGACATTGACAGTATTTACCCTCTCTGTCTTTGTCTGCTGATGGCGTTCAGTGCCACCTTGTATGAGTCTATGCAAGTTTTTGTGCCTGAAACCTGGGAACATTTCTATTTTAACCCTACGCTCTCGCCTTGGGGAGTTCCTTGGGTTCTTGCTGTCTTTTTGTCAAGCATCTGGCTTTTTCTGATTGTATTTTTGGCAGTAGTAGATGATCTGTTTCGTCTGCTGCTTCCTGAAACGGCTCTTTTTTATCTGCTCGGACTGGTTTGTGCGTGCATTTTTATCTATTTCTTTTTTATTTTTACAGTGCACTTTTATGTAGGTTATCTGTTCTTTCTCCTTTTCGTGTATTTCTGCTTCAAAAAGATGGTCTGCAGTTCAGGAAAATATCTTTTCCGCTGTGGTAATTGTGGCGAAAAAATAAAGGAGAAAGGCCAATGTCCCTATTGTGGTGCTATTAATAAATAGTTTTAACTTATCGTGTTTTTCAATGAATATCAGACTGACTTGCTTGGAAGAACTTCCGTTGTTAATGGAGATGTATGAAAAGGCCCGTACTTTTATGCAGGCCACAGGTAATGCCCATCAATGGATTAACGGGTATCCTTCTGAGGAATTTATCCGACAAGAAATAGAAGATGGACATAGTTATGTGTGTGTAGATGATCAAGGTACCCTGTTAGGTACGTTTTGTTTCATTGTCGGAGAAGACCCTACTTATGCACGGATTTATGAGGGGGCTTGGCTGAATGATGAACCGTATGGAGTCGTGCACCGGCTGGCGACGAATGGCATTCAGAAAGGAATATCGGATGCTTGCCTGGATTGGGCTTTCCGACAAATCGGTAATATTCGGGTGGATACACATCAGGATAATAAAGTGATGCAGCATATCTTGGAGAAGCATGGCTTTCAGCGTTGCGGGATTATTATAGTGAAGAATGGTACGGAACGGATTGCTTTTCAGAAAACGATATAGTATTCTCTTTTTAAACGAAATCAGCCTCGCTACAGATTGTTTCTTGTGGCGAGGCTGATTCGTTCTAACAATTATAAGTGGCTATGAGTTTAGAAACGGCAGCGGAGGTCGACTCCGAATTGTATGGGACGCCCTTCCTGCTTGAATCCTCTGTTCATTGTTTCAAAGTAGAAGGCTGCATAGTCTTTGTTTAGCAGATTTCGTGCCCAGAAACTGATGCTGGCATTTCCTTTTTCTACATTGACTCTTCCGTTGAGAGTGCCGTAGAAAGCTTGGCTCACATCATTCCGTTCAGTCCAGTAAATACGTCCGGCTGCATTGTAATTGGCTTGAAGCACAACGCGGTTGATAAATGCATTCGGCCGGCAGCTGATGGCGTATTCGCCACCGATGTTTAAGGTGTGTTGGGGAACAAACGGAATGTATTTGCCGTTGTAATCGGCTTTCACTTGCAAATTACCGTTTTTGTCTTTGGTATATTCCACATAGTCGGTAAAAGTGGCGTAGGTGTATCCGTAGTTGGCATGCATACTCAGCCCGTCCGTCAGGCTGGCACGGAGGGCGATTTCTCCCCCGTAGCTACGGCTCTTTCCGGCATTCAAGGTTGTACGTCCCAGTCCGCTGGCAGCAAACTGTGAAATCTGCTGGTCGTGCATATCCATATAGAAAGCGGACAGATCAGCCCAAAGTCTGCCTTCCCACAGGGTAAGGTGGCTGCCTACTTCATAGTTCCACGAGTATTCCGGTTTGTAGCGCGTGGCTTCTTTTACATCAGGAACATTGTCTTTGGGGGTAAACTTATCAATCATCGATGCAAAAGGACCGAATTCTTTGCTTTCTTTGATTGCTTGAATCATCGCGTTCTTCAGTTTGCCACTGATTAAATCCGAAAACATCTGTACGTTGTAGCCTCCCGAGCGGTATCCTTTGGACGCGGTGGCATATACGCTGTTGCCTTTCTTCCATTCGTATTGTAAGGCAAACTGGGGGAGCAGTTGCAGATAATCGTCGGATATCTTTCCGTCATATCCAGCCTGTGCCAACA
>Garth_p1__coassemble_7948_pt1 | contig 2850 bp, 2 predicted proteins | sample Garth_p1__metabat2_low_PE_032 | metagenome-assembled genome bin Garth_p1
CTGCACCAGCACATCGTTGGCGATGTTGAACAGGAAGGAGAACAGGCGGCTATATTGAGCTTGGTTCATATTGTATATTTTAATTTTTAGGTTCTATAAATTCTTTGGCGAAGTAAAGATAATCACAATTATCTGAATTAATTATAAATATATGATTTCAAATAACTCTGTCATTTGTATTTGCTACACAGAAAGTAAACCTGATATTGGTTGCTTTACTTGCATTAATTAGTTAGCGCAAAATAAAATATGATAGGCGCAGTTTATCTGAACCTGTCATATCTTTCTCCCATTATCCAGATTCTTTCCTGTAATTTCTTCCGTATCCGGTCAGGTTCGAGTACAACTACTTTCTCACCGAAGGATAGCAGTTTCTGATAGAGTTCGTAGTTCTCCTGCACTTCGATCTGTATCACCTTGCTGTTGTCTTCCCGTCTCTCGATGACACGTTGGGAGCCATGAAGGGGTTTTGTTTTGATATAGTTGTATTGCTCCCCATCTACCCACAGTTTAATGGGTTCTGCTTTCTTCTCCTCTTTAACGGTTACACCTATCACATCTTCAAAGTATTCACCGAAATTCCATTTGGTGTTCTCTATATAGACACCGGCTGATTTCCTTACTTCTTTGATGCGGTCCAGGGCGAGGGTGGATAATTTCATAAGACTTGAGTCTAACCCGAACAAGAACCAGCGGTTGTTATACTCTTTCAGATAATAAGGATGAATTTCCTGCTCTGCCGGGATTTCCTGGTCGAAAGGCTGATAGCTTATCTTTAAGACCTGCTTCTGGGTTATCGCTTCAAACAGAAGGGATATATACTGTTTCCCTTCGGCAAACTGATTGTCTTCAAAGCTGATGATGGATTCGCAGTTCGGAGTTGCCATGAATGAGGATTTGAATCTTGCCGATAGTTCTTCCAACCATTCAAATTGGGGCAGTCCTTTAAATCTGCTCAGTACTTGAATGGTTTCGTTCAGTTTCGAGAGTTCTTCTTCTGTCAATCCGGCATGGTAGATTGAAAATCCCTCTTTTTTATAATAGTAATACTTGTTTCTTCCGCATCTCTCTTCCACAATCTCACCTCCGTAGGCATGCCATCTGTTTTCGATAGCTTGCATGTCTCCTCTGATGGTGTTCAAAGAGGTGACTGGCCCATAGCCTTCAAACTCCAGCGCCTTGTTGCAGGCTTCCATGATATCCTTGGTGCTGTATTTCCGTTTTCTGTCGCTCAGGCATTTATCTATCACCATTTCGCGAATGGATGCATTCTTTAAATTGGCCATATTCTCTCATATTTTTTACAAAGATACAAAATAGGCTCAATTAAATCGAATGTATTTGGCATTATTATTTTATAGGTATAGAATAGACAGTTTGCATCATTCAATACTGAGACAGTAGACAGTTCTTGGAATAGCCGCTTTGATAAATCATCGGCAGCGGATATTCGATGTCGGCCTTATAGTTGATGAACTCATCCGGCAGGTAATACTTGTTGGTCAGTTCATCTATTCCCTCGTGGAAATGATTCATCAGGCGAATCACATCCCCAAGCAATCATTATATCCATAACATACATGAACGCCCCTTACCCTGATCATTTGTCCGAGGGTGACAAAGTACATCTTCCCTGGCTGATCAATACCGGCTACCTGCCGTGAGCGAAATCGAAGCAAGCGTCAGGGCTATACCCGCCAAAGTGACACCTGTCCAGCCTGCTGCATCCCAACAGAGACCGGCCAGCAGCGTGCCCAACGAACCGCCGGCAAAATAAGTTGTCATAAAGAGGGTGTTCATGCGGTTGGAAGCCGAGGGACAAAGTTCAAGAATGCTAGTCTGGTTGCTCAACTGAATGCATTGCATGCCGATATCAATCAGCAACACACCAGCCACAATCCCCACGTAACTCTCTCCCCCCAGTGAAAGAGAAGCCCACGCCAGCAGAAAGAGCGCACACCCCAAGTAGTTGAAACGGCGCACCCCTACCCTTTTCACCGCCTGTCCCACAAAAGAAGCGGTCAAGGCCCCGGCTATGCCACACAGGCCCAAATAGCCCACCACATCACTGCCGGCAAAGAAGGGAGCCCCACTCATTTTGAACGACAGGCAAGACCACATGGCCAAAAAGGAGCCGAATGCCAACCCCGACCGCAAGGCATAGATGCGTAAGGCCGGATAATCACGGACGATCGGCCACAGCGACCCCATCAGTTTCCGATACTTTCCCTGAAACGTGGGAGGAATATCGGGCAGCACTGCCCACACGACGCAAGCACAAACAATCATGAACGCCGATGCTGCATAGTACATGGCTCGCCAGCCAAAGACGTCACCTACCCAACCGCTTACTACCCGCGATGCCAGAATACCCGTGAGCAGCCCTGAAATAACAATCCCCACATTCCGGCCTTTGTGTTCCGGACGCGAGAATTGCGATGCAATAGGCACAAAAATCTGCGGAATCATGGAACAGATGCCTGTCACCAGCGAAGCGGCCCACACCTGGTAGATGTGAGTAGCCTCCGCCATGCTGAGCAGAGAGACGACCAGCAGCAGAAAGTTAAAGAGGACTATCCGCTTCCGGCGATACAGGTCGCCCAGCGGCACAATAAACAACAACCCCAAAGCATAGCCAACCTGAGTTATCATGGCAATCAGATTTGTCTGAAACTCTGACACCTGCAAATCCTGCCGGATGAGATTCAGCAAAGGCTGGTTGTAGTAAAGATTGGCAACAGATACCCCAGCTACAATAGCGAAAGTCCATAGCATATAAGCCGGAATCCCGGCGTTTTCTTTCAATTCATGTTTCATGTATGTGATTTTTTTCAGCACAAAGATACAAAA
>Garth_p1__coassemble_9755_pt1 | contig 2417 bp, 2 predicted proteins | sample Garth_p1__metabat2_low_PE_032 | metagenome-assembled genome bin Garth_p1
TATCAGCCAAGATGCAGACCACCCTCTCGGAGTGGAAAACAAAGTGCTATGAAGTAAAATCAGCATCCGTCCGCTTTATCGTAGCATGGAAACCCAAAGATGCACCCAAAGAAGAAAGTGAAACAGCTGTATTACTAGCCGACCTGACACTCTGCAAGTCATAATAAAAATGCCCCCTGCTCCATTTTTCTGTAGCAGGGGGCATTCCTATTTACATCAATGAATCATTCATTATATTTCAAAATCAGCGATTTGAAATCTTCGTTTTTCTTAAACGGAACCAAGGCAAACCCGTACGAAACAGCATTTTCTTTACCGGGACGAATCAGATAAGGCTCCTGCACCGGCAACGCTTTCCGATTGTCAGCCCCCACTCCCATCATACGATAATCCACAAAGAAATCCACTGGCGACAAGGAATTAGACTCCCGACCCATCTCCAAGTCCTCCAACTGATCATAACCGATATTCATCTCAAACGTACGATCGGCTACCAACAACAAACCTCCGGTCAAACGTCCCTTTAAAGCACACCAATAAATATCCGTGCGATGATTATTTTCTTGCGGACGAGAGCTAAATTCACCCATTTCATGAATGGGGCTTTCATACTCACCCAAGAACTGAGCTGTACGGCAATCCCGGTAATTGGCACGCGGTCCCCGTCCGAAATAACGAACCGTAGTCAGCGCCGGAGTCAGTTTACAACGCAATCCCACTCGAGGAATCATCGCTGCTTGCTTACCCATGGCTACAAAATGATTATCCACTTTAACCACTCCGTCAGCATACACTTTATACGTTATTTCCCACTTCGCCTCCGTTTGCGGAAAATCATAGGTAGCCTTCAGCACGACCAGCGCTCCTTCTGCATGACGGATATATGCAAACGAAGAAGCCACCAATTCCTGCTCGCTTGCTTCCTTCCAAACTCCCAACACCCTTGTAAACTGGGCAGCAAGGTCATTATCCGTCGGTGCACGCCAGAAAAATGGTCGGAAACCTTGCTCCTGATAAATCAACTCCTGTCCCCGAAGACGATAGGAAACCAACTGGCCGGTGCGACGGGAGAATACCAAAGCCATATCCTTACCGAAAACAGACACCTTGTCGGCCGACTCCACCACTTCCTCCAGCCACGTTTCTGCTCTCACCTGCTGTTTCTCAGGACGGAAGAACGTATGAATATACGTCTGTTCGCGAGCCACCAGATTACCATCAGCCAATGCAGCTCCCGCTGAACGGTTGGTTGCATAAAACTCAATACGCACATCGCCCGTTGTATTTCGTTGCAACGAATACCCCTTTATCGGTCCGCTTACCACCGATTCACCCGGAGCGGCTTTCACATGCTTTAAGTTGCCCCGATACACTTCCTTTCCGTGGTCACGCACCAGATAATAAAAATCAAACTCATCGAGCGAAGTAAAAGCAAAATTATTCTGCACCTTCACCGTACCTTCTTCCCGATTGAAATCAACGAACCGGATATCCTGATACAATTTTTTCATCTCCTCCAACTTAACAGGCAAATCCTGATTGGGCCATACCCACAAACAGCCTTGTTGCACAGCCGGATGAGTGGGGTCAATCCCTGTAGATTCATCCAACACATAAATGCCATGTTCCAAACATAGTTCGGCAAACCCGACGCCCTTCGGAGCCTCACTTACCCGCACTGCATTGACATGATGCTCTTTCCAACGGGTCACTTCCTTCTCTAACAGAGAAGCCGTCAGCCCCGCTGGAGCATACCCATTCCTCCAATCGAAATTCACTCCTTTGATGCGTACAGGCACTCCGTTGACCAACACCTGCTCTCCGTTCATCCGGAGCTGATAGAAGGCCACTTTTCGAGAAGCCTCATCCAACCGCACCCCACGACGGTTTTTAACTTCCACCTTCAACTCATAAAGAGCAGGCTTTTCTGCATTCCATAAACAAGGCGATGCCACCTCTACCTTAGGAAAAGAGACCGACAACTGTTTTCTTCCAACGGAAAGTTCACCATGGGCCACCCGCTCGCCTTGAGGGCTCATCAGCTGATAAACCATCACAACTGCTCCCTGCCTGCTTTCTTCGGGATTCATTGTGACCTGTACGCACAGAAAACCATGACTCAACCGATTATCCAACGACGTTTCGGCTTTCACATCCGCTATGTGCACCTTCGCCCATAGCCCTACCACTGCCACCCAAAGGCAGAACAGCAAAAAGAAAGTTCTTTTCATATCGAAATTAATTAAAGTTTATCCTACAAACAATGACTGTGCTATATTCATACGGATTCAAAACATCACCGATTATACAATGACACATACCAGCGTATAAAGGTAAAGATATTTATCGTAAGAGAACTTAAATCATTACTGTCCACTAAAAATCGCATATAGTTCTTTGAAATAATTGAATTACAG
>Garth_p1__coassemble_13267_pt1 | contig 1874 bp, 3 predicted proteins | sample Garth_p1__metabat2_low_PE_032 | metagenome-assembled genome bin Garth_p1
TTTGGTAATACAGGATAGAAATAGAAATCAAGCCCATTCTATAGAAGAGTGGGCTGGTTTTTATCCTAATTGCTGTAATGTGGTAAGTACAATCTTAAGGACATTAAGCTTTGGATCTATGAGTATGGTGGCTCTTAGGATTTTTGTGAGTTCTGTTTTTTAATTTCTCAGGTTGGCTTTTGTAGAGGTCTAAAAATCACACAATTGTACAATTTTATATGGGCGGTTTGCAAGTGAGTATTTGTATATTTCAATATACTTGACAGTTGCTTTATCGTAATACTCAACCATTTTTATTGATTGTCCCGTTACAGCGCAGTTTCTCATTAAGTAATCTAAAAAAAGAAAGCCGCTAACTAATTGATAGTCAGCGGCTTTTTCGTGGAGCGTATGAGACTCGAACTCATCACCTCGACACTGCCAGTGTCGCGCTCTAGCCAGATGAGCTAACGCCCCTTCTTGTTTTCTTTTCAAGAAATCTTTGTCTTTGTTAGCGCAAATATACTGCATTATTCTGAAATAATTGCTATGTTTGCATTAAAAATTGCAATAAATATCAATTATGCTAATCTATAATACTACTTTCCAAGTGGACGATGAGGTTCACGACAATTTTTTAATCTGGATAAAAGAATGCTATATTCCGGAAGTATTGAAACAGGGCACTCTGAAGTCTCCTCGTATTTGCCGTATCCTGAGTCATCGGGAAGACGGAAGTGCTTATTCTTTGCAATGGGAGGTGGAAAACAGTACCTTGTTGCATCGCTGGCACATGGAGCAGGGGATGAGATTGAATGAAGAACTGGTGAACATCTTCAAGGATAAGGTGATTGGTTTCCCTACGTTGATGGAGGTGATAGCGTGATTCAGCCGGTTAAAGAAAAAATCATCTTAGGTATCGACCCCGGTACGACGATTATGGGGTATGGCGTGTTGCGGGTGTGTGGCACGAAGCCCGAGATGATTGCCATGGGTATCATTGATTTGCGCAAGTTTGCCAATCACTATCTCAAATTGAAGCATATCCATGAACGGGTACTGAGTATTATCGATAGTTATCTGCCTGACGAACTGGCTATTGAAGCACCTTTCTTCGGAAAAAATGTGCAGTCGATGCTGAAGTTGGGACGTGCACAGGGGGTGGCTATGGCTGCTGCTCTGAGCCGAGATATTCCCATCACGGAATATGCTCCTTTGAAAATCAAGATGTCTATCACCGGCAACGGGCAGGCTTCCAAAGAGCAGGTGGCGGATATGCTTCAGCGTATGCTTCATTTTCCGAAAGAAGAGATGCCGGTTTTTATGGATGCTACTGATGGTTTGGCAGCGGCTTATTGTCATTTTTTGCAGATGGGGCGTCCGGCTGTGGAAAAGGGGTATAGCAGTTGGAAGGATTTTATTGCTAAGAATCCTGATAAAGTCAGGTAACAGGCAGATTTATGGATAGGTTATCTGCAGGCTCTTCTTATGGGTCATATCCCGTTCGGAGCGGAAGCTTGACCGAAATGGAGTATGCTCCCAGTGCAACGACTTTTACTTTGTGGGCACCTACGGCCGATGAGGTGCGCTTGATGATTTATTCGGATGGTTGGCGTGGTTCTTTCATTGCTTCGTATGCCATGATGCCTGCCGAGGAGGGGACATGGAAAATGGTTGTTGCCCAAGATTTGTTGGGAAAATACTATACGTTCCATGTGAAGGTGAAAGGGAAGTGGCTGGGCGAAACGCCCGGTATCAATGCGCAGGCTGTCGGGGTCAACGGACAGCGGGCTGCAATTGTGGATTGGAAACAGACTCATCCCGAAGGATGGGATAATGACCGGCGTCCTCCGTTGCAATCACCTGCCGATATGATTATCTATGAGATGCATCAT